>Ga0207646_10000414_pt1 | contig 57253 bp, 44 predicted proteins | sample KBSK5502metaG_FD_184343 | JGI IMG/M metagenome (GOLD analysis project Ga0207646, IMG submission 184343) | Corn, switchgrass and miscanthus rhizosphere microbial communities from Kellogg Biological Station, Michigan, USA - KBS K5-50-2 metaG... | ecosystem: Host-associated > Plants > Roots >...
CTGCTCCGGTGAAATGTAGCTAAAAACATGTCCTTGCTGCTGATCGGTTCCTCGCATGCTTAATGAGACGCATCTCGCGTCGCCTCGTTACAAAATCTCCGACTTTTTCAGCAGCCTGCTAAGGGTTAATCCTCACTCTCTCTTAAAAGATCGGTTACAAAACAATTATATAACTAGATCATTAAGCTGATCTTAGAGATAGTACCTGTCCTTCCGGACAGTTCCCCAAGCAAAAAATTCCGCGCGACTCGAACGCGAGAAATCACAAGACAAAGTACGGGTAGAAAGGGATGTTCGCCAGTACAGGAGAACAACTGTCCCTTAATTGAACCTCAAACCAGTATTTTCTACGCGCGCCGAAGCCGTAGTCTCCATCTCGGAACGAGGGTCCGGGGAGGGGAAGACATGGCAAGAGCGAATCTAGCGGCGACAAGCAGGGGACGGAAGTTCGGTGCGGGCACAGCAAGCGGCTGGGGGGTCGCAGCACTGTTGGCGGTAATGTTATGTGGGGGAGCAGTATTGAGCGGTTGTGCGGGATTAGCGACTCCCTCGAATGCGACTCCGACTCCGCAGGAAGCAGTGCAGATCAGCCCTGCGAGCATTTCATTTGCGCATGTGGCGCCAGGACAAAAAACGACGCAGACCGCGACGTTGACAAACACCGGGACTGAGTCGGTGACGATCACGCAGCTGGCGCTGTCATCAACAGAATTTTCGGCGTCTGGCCTTGCGACGCCATTGTCGATCGGACCAGGTCAATCGGCAAAGTTCCAGGTTACGTATACTGGAACCATTTCCGGAGACAGTTCCGGAACCTTGACAGCGATGACCTCGCGTGGAAGCGGGTCTTCAAAAGTAAAGCTGAGAGGATCTTCAGGAAGGACTGGCTCGACGCTTTCCCTGAGCGCGACGGCATTGAATTTTGGCAACGTGTTGGTAAATGGAAGCGGCACACAGGCCGTGACGTTGACGAATTCGGGCCAAACCGATATCCAGGTCAGCCAGATCGCCGTAACGGGTGGTGCATTCACAACGACCGGACTTACAGCGCCCGCCACCATACCGGTCGGACAGTCCGCGGCGTTGCAGGTCATATTCGCTCCCACGGCTGCGGGAGCGGTGACAGGCGCAATCACGATTACCAGCGACGCGCAAACTGCGACCTCAACCATCACCTTGAATGGCACTGGCGTGGCCGCGACGTACACGATGTCGCTTTCGCCGAGCAGCGTGAATTTTGGAAACGTGAGCACAGGGAGCAGCGCGACACAAAACGTGCAACTTTCCAATACCGGCAATTCCAGCGTGACCGTATCGCAGATCGCGGCGAGCGGAACGGGTATCTCGGTCGGCGGGGCCGCCGCGCCTTTGACGATCGCGCCGGCGCAGAGTGTGACGCTGGCGGTGAAATTTGCGCCGACCACAAGCGGTGCTTCGACAGGCAGCCTGACGGTAACAAACAACCAAGGAGTGAACGCGCTCGCGGCGGTAACCGGAACGGGAGTGCAGGCGGGTTTAAGCGTGACTCCGTCGAGCGCAAGCTTTGTCTCGGTCGTGTCCGGGAGCCCGACCTCGCAGACCATACAAGTCAAAAATAGCGGAACGGCGAGCTTGACGATTTCGCAGGCAACCGTGACCGGTGCGGGGTTCAGCGTGAGCGGCCTGGCAATTCCCTTGACGCTCGGGCCCGGGCAGAGCGGAAACTTCAACGTACAATATGCGCCGACGGCTGCGGGCAGCGTCAGCGGCTCACTATCGATCTTCAGCAACGCGCCGAATTCTCCCGCAACGGTGCCGCTGAGCGGCACGGGCGTAGCGTCTTCCTACACCATCAGCGTAAACCCCAGCAGCCTGAGCTTTGGCAGCGTGAATAACGGCAGTTCGACGGCGCAAGGATTTACGGTAACCAACACCGGCAATTCGAACGTAGCGATTTCAGGTGTGACCGCGACGGGCGCGGGTTATTCGATTGTGAGCGGCGCAGGCGCGGTAACGCTTTCCCCGAATCAGAGCACCTCGGTCAGCGTGCAGTTCGCGCCTTCCGTGGCCGGCGCTGCCGGCGGCAGTGCCACAATTCTGAGCAACGCCACCGGATCGAACTCGAGCGTAGCGCTGAGCGGTACCGGAGTTGCACCAAGCGTGCAGCATTCGGTCGCCCTCAATTGGGGCCCCAGCACAACCTCGGTTGCGGGTTACTACGTCTACCGCAGCCAGGTGAAAGGAAGTTCCTACGCAAGAGTAACCGCTTCGCCGGTAGGAGGAATGAGCTACGCCGACTCGAGCGTGCAAAGCGGGCTGACCTACTACTATGTCGCAACCTCCGTGGACGCAAGCGGAACCGAAAGCGTCTATTCGAACGAAGTCGCCGCAGTCATCCCGTAATCGCACCGCGATTTCGCGACTTTAGAAAACGACTAGCGGTCCTGGCCCTTCGCGAGTTTTGGCTTTCGTCCAATCCACGCGAGGGGCCACATTCCTTTTGCGTACCACCAGACAACAAGCTGAGCCAGCACTGCGCCGAGCGTGTCGATGCCGATATCTTGCGGAGAGGCGTGACGCATTGGCACGTGAGACTGATGGAATTCGTCGAGCACCGCGTAGGAAACAGCAATCAGAGACGTCAGCAGTGCCCAATTGAGCCGCCAACCGGCGCGGGGCCCGCGAAGAGCGTGAAATACCGTAACGCTGAACACGGCGAATTCCGCAACATGCGAGAGTTTGCGAATGCCGGAGTGCAGATGAAGGAGGTAAGCCCGCGAAGCATCCGGCAGGAACCAGTGAAGAATGGGGACGATGACCTTGGCGGTTTCCTCAGGCGTGAAATGGTCAGTGGAAAAAATCGAAATGATCGCCGCGACGATAATCGCCGGGATCCAATACTTGATCCGTGCCCACCTGAAGACCTTGTTCGTTCTAATGTGTTCCATTAGCATCCAATTCTAAGTCGATTACTCCCAAGCTTCGACAATCGCAACGAAGAATCTCGTTCTAGTAAGCGCACTATGGGATTTTCTGCGTCGGCTGCGAGGTTTTTTCTTTAAGAAAGCTCCGCAATGCTTCTTGCCAGGGACGAGTGCGAATTCCGAATGCGTGCAAGCTCGCCGGAGACAGTACGGAATAATTCGGTCGGCGAGCGGGTCGAGCGGCCTGGTCGGTCGAAATGGGAAGAACCGGAATGGAGTCGCGGCCAGATTGGGCGAGAATCTCGCGGGCGAAATCGAACCAGGAACAGACGCCCTCGTTGGTGACGTGGACGATCCCACGCGCATCTCCGAGGACCAAGTCGCGAATCGCGCGCGAAAGATCACGCGTGTAGGTGGGCGAGCCCACCTGATCGTGGACCACGGAAATTTCGGGGCGCGTCTCCGCAGCTCGGAGAATCTTTTCCGGGAAAGACGGACCATGCACTCCGAAAAGCCACGAAGTGCGGCCAATGCACCAAGCGATCTCGCTCTTCGCTAGAGCCGTTTCACCCGCGGCTTTAGAAGCTCCGTAAACATTTAAGGGCGCAAGCGGGTCGGTAGTTTCATAAGGACGCGTCCCCTTTCCGTCGAATACGTAATCGGTGCTCACGAAAAAGACGCGGGCAGCGACCAATTCAGCGGCACGAGCGACATTTTCGACGCCGTACGCATTCACGGCGAAGGCGAGTTCGGGATTTTGTTCGCAGCCATCCACATCCGTGTACGCCGCCGAGAGGATGACCCACTCGGGGCGGACGCTCAGAATCAGTTTTTCAACCTGGGAACGGTCGCGAAGGTCGGCTTCCGCTGTGTCCGCAGGGATCAATTCATCAGACTGCCATTCATTGAGAAGGTCGGTGCCGAGCATGCCTTTGGCACCTAGGACGAGGACGCGCATAGATTATTTGTGCTGAATTTCCCAGTCGTAGGCGATGTCGGGGTGATCGTAAGGAAGGCGAAGCTCATCAGCAGGGTTGTAATGCCGATCGGTGAAGTAGACAAGCTGTATGGGCTCAACGCCGAGCGCTTTGTAGCCATGGCCGACGCCAGGAGGAATGAGGATTTCCCAGGGCTGGAATCGACCCGCAAAAATTGTGTTGATGGCGCCAAAGGTTGGGGACTTGCGGCGAAGATCACAGAGAAATACCTGCACCATGCCCGAGACTGGCGCCCAAAGATCGGTCTGTTCGGAGTGATAATGAATCGCTTTGATGGTGCCGGGATAAGTCAGCGTCAGTGAAATTTGAATTTTGCGCTGGTCATCGGGAACCATGTTTGCGGCGAGGCCCTTGCCGAGCCGCGCGAGCTCAGTAAAAAATCCGCGGTCGTCCGGATAGACCTGAAGCGGTTCGATCTGGACACCGTCGATTACGTCGGGAGAATTCGCCTTCGAGATCACTTTGCCAAGAGTTTTGGCGGTACGGCGCGCGATAGCCATCTCGATGCCATTTCGAGTACCGAGAGGAATAATTTCGGATTGCGCTTCCTGCGTTGCGGTGAAGTCAGCCGCCATCGTCTTCGCTCGCCTCCCTTGATTGAAGCCGGAATCGTTAAAATCGAAAGCTATCGGAGCTCAGGTTCAGGTGCCGGCGAGTTCACCTAACGCTTTACGTGCAGCCTGGGCAGCTGGGCTATCCGGTTGTGCTTTGATGGCCGCTTCAAAAGCCGACCGCGCGTGCACCGGATCGTTTAGTTTCTGATACACCATTCCCAGATGGTAGCGGTAAGTGGGATTGGCAGGCACTTTTTTGACAGCGTCTTCGAGCAGCGACGCCGCGGCGGTGTAGGCGCCAGTGTGGAAATACGCCCACCCTAAAGTGTCAGCGGAGTTAGGTGAATTGCTCATGCCGCGGCGACCAATCTGAGCCAAGCTAAGGGCAACGTTCACATCACCACCGTGTTCGAGCATCAGGTAGGCAAGATTGTTGGCCGCAAAGGGGTTGTCGCCCTGGATGGAAAGAGCCTGCTGGTAAGTAGTCTGCGCCTGTTGCCAATCACCCTTGGCTTCGTAGAGAGAGCCAAGCGAGACCACAATTTGCGCGCTGTTCGGAGCGAGTGGAATCGCGCGCTTGTAGCTAGAAATAGCAGCATCGGTTTCTCCGCGCGCCGCTTGAACGGTAGCAAGCGCGAGAATCGCAGCGGGGTTAGAGGGAGCAAGTTCAACGGCTTTTGAAAAGGATTGCTCGGCGTCGGCCTGCTGAGAATTGCGCGCTTGCGCCTGGCCCAGAAGGAACGCAAGACCTGCTTCTCGGGGCGACTTCTGAAATTGTTCTTGAAGACGCTTGACGGCAGCGGCCGGCTGGCCACGCGCGAAGTCGATGTTTGCCAGGGCCTCGTGGGCCTGGAGTGAACCGGGGTCGCGCGTGAGGGCCTGATGGAACAGCGAATCTGCCTCCGCCCAGCGCTTCTGTTTGGCGCGCAAGAGACCAAGGTGCAGGTACCCGGCTGGACTTTGCGGCGCGGACAGAATAAGCCGATTCAAGTCGGCTTCGGCACTTGCGACATCGCCCTGATTTGCGCGCGCTGTCGAATGAATAATGTAGCCGTCCGCTACGTTCGGAGTAATTTTGATTAATTGCGTTCCGATGGATTCCAGTTCATGCCAGTCGCGTCGCTGAGCGGCGAGGGCAGCAAGAGCCTGCCATGCCTCGGCAGTTCTCGGCTGCAATTGGACGGTTTTACGCCACTCGCTTTCCGCCTGATTCGCATTGCCTTTCAACTGGTAGGCGAATCCGAGCTGCAGATGGCCGGCCGAGTTCTCAGGAGCGTACTTAAGCGCCTCCTGCAGGGTGACGATTGCTTCGTCGCCTTTTTTTTGCTGAACCTGCATCTGGCCGCGGAGGATCAGCGCATCGACATCGTGGGGCGCCGACTTGAGAATCGAATCGTTCAAGCGACCCGCTTCGTCCAATTTGTGCGTCAGCACCAGGAGCTGAACGTAGGTTTTCTTGAGGGCAACATCGTTCGGATGGCGCGTCACGAGGTCGGAGAATTCCGCAAGAGCCTTCGTCGAATCGTTGCGCGCAATATAAAAGTCACCCAGCATCCTGTAACCCGCCGGGACATCGGGCATCTGAGCCTTGGCGTCGGCGAGAACTTTTTCCGTTTGATCGATCTGCCCCTCGGCAAAATAAAGGGTCGCCAGAGCGGTTCGCGGAGCCGGATTTTTCGGCTCCGCCTGGATTGCCGCTTCGAACTGTTGGCGCGCGTCTTCGTTGCGTTTTTGGCTCTGATAAAGACCGCCAAGATACATTGTGGGCGCGATCGACGTGGGGTCGAGCGATTGAGCCTTCCGGAAATTAGCTTCAGCTTCGCCGAAGGCCCCTGCCTTCTGCTGAAGGATCGCGAGATTGAGATAAACCTTTGCCTGGCCGGGCTCTAAATCGACCGCCTCGCGCGCTTCCGACAATGCGTCTTTCTGATTACCGAGAACGGCGTCCGACTCCGAGAGCAGCATCTTTGCGTCAACGTTTTTCGGGCTGCTACGCAAAATGAGCAGGGCGCGTTCTTTCGCTTCCTGTGGTTTTCCACCGCCAAGATAGATCTTTCCGAGGTCCAGGTGGGCGGGCCAGTTTTCCGGCTCAAGGTCAACTACGCGCAGAAGTTCCCGATACGCGTTGTTCCAATTTCCGAGCCGCTCGCTGCATTGGGCGCTCTTGTAGAGGGCCACGACGTAACGCGGATCGAGTTGCAGGGCACGCGAATAGGAAATTTGCGCTTCGGGATATTTGCCTTCCTTAAAATAGGCGTCGCCCTGAGCAATAAACTTCTGTTTGCGAACATTGGGATCCCGCGAGCAGGCCGACAGGACGAGCGCGACAAGAAAAAGAAAGCCGATTCCGGCTCGCAAGACATTACTGGTCACAATAGGGCGTGGCATAAGGTTTCGGGCTGACAGTATAGAACAGTATAGACATGATTGGGCAGGCCGAACGGCCAGATGTTTAAGCATCGCGTTCTTAGTAGGTTACGTAAAGCGGTCTCTGCCAGTGGGGACGGCCAGGACAGGCCTCATTGAATTACCTTCCCTCAGCAACAAAAAGGGCTAAAATTAGGGACAACGTGGATAGAATAGTTCCACTTTCCCGGGCAGCCGAGCGGGCTTCGAAGGTTGTGCCGCGAAGGGAATTCCTGTCCGGTATATCTACCTGGTTGAAACTAGATGACTTAAAATGAGTGACCAAGTGTCTTCGATCCGCGGGGCGTGGAACCGGGCTTGCAATCTACTACCAGGGATGCGTGTCACCAGGTAAGGGACAGGGAATTGGCAGCGAGGAAGATATGATTCGAAATGGCGAAATGTCCATGGTGGAAATAAAGAGGATCCTGAGAAGGTATTGGTGGATCCTGCCTTTAACCGTAATCGGAGGAGTTTCGCTCGCGCTTGGCTCTACCGCGTTTCTGCCGAAGCGGTTCACTTCCCACACGCTCGTTTTGGTCGACGAACCGACGGTGTCAGCCGACCTCGTCAAGCCCGTAGTATCAGAAGCCACAAACCAGCGCCTGGCCTCGATGCAGGAACAAATTTTAAGCCGTTCCCGGTTGCAGCCCATTATCGAGAAGTTCGGGTTGTACTCCTCCGAGCGTGCCACCGTGCACCTGGAAGACCTGGTGGCGAGGTTACGCGCGACGATTGAAGTAACGCCGCTTGCGCCCATGCAAGGAACGCAAAATCGCCAGTTGCCGGGATTTCACGTAAACGTGACGTTTGATAATCCACAAATTGCGCAGCGCATCTGCAGCGAGATCACAACGATGTTTATGGAGCAGAACTCGCGAGACATTGACGCGCAGGGCACGCAGACCACGGAATTTTTTGCCCAGCAGGTCGAGCAAGCGAAGCGGAATCTAGACGAGCAGGATGTGAAGTTGGCCGATTTCAAGAAGAAAAATATGGGATCGCTACCGGATCAGGAACAGGCCAACCTCGGCTTGCTTACCGGAATGAATGCTCAATTAGACGCCATCACGCAGGCCGTGAACCGGGCGCAACAAGACAAGGTCATGAACGAGTCGTTGCTGAGCTCACAACTTGCGACCTGGAAGGCCGTGAAGGGCGGAGACACGCCTGCCGAAACGCTCGACCAACAACTCACTACCCTGCAGGACCAACTGAGCGTGCTGCAATCGCGCTATACCGCAGATCATCCCGACGTGATCAAGACCAAGAATCAGATTGAGCAGTTGAAGAAGCGAATGAACGAATCGCCAAAGGGCGGCAGCACGCCGGTGAATGCGCAAGCGAACGGAATTGAGCCGCCGCAAATTCAGCAGCTGCGCGCCAGAATACGCCAGAATGATTTAAGTGTTGCCGATCTCGTAAAGCGGCAAGGGCAAATTCAAAGCCAGATCAGTGTTTTGCAGGGCCGGATCCAGTCGACCCCGGCGGTCGAGCAGCAGTACAAAGAGTTGACCAGAAACTATCAAAGCGCGGTCGATTTCTACAACGACCTGCTGAAGCGACACGACCAGGCGAAGATCGGACGGGACCTCAATCGCCAGCAGGAAGGCGAACAATTCCGCGTGCTCGATGCGCCGAGCCTGCCGATGACCCCATCTTTCCCCAAGAAAACGCTGTTTGCCGGGGCGGGCTTGGGGGGCGGACTGGCGCTGGGGCTGGCCATTCTCTACTTGCTCGCCTTTCTCGATTCATCGATCCACACCGAACGCGACGTCGAGCTGTGCATGAAGCTTCCCGTGCTGGCCATGGTGCCAACCGTTTCGCCGGCCGGAAGGGTGTCCACGAAGGGTGCCGACAAAGCGCTCGAACTCTCTCAAACGCGAGCATAGAAGGTAAAAGGAAAACGGAAACTTATGAGCCGGATTCACGAAGCACTGAAGAAAGCAGCGCAAGAGCGGTCGGCGCAGCTTGCGGCAGGCACGGCGCCAAACTTCCTCGAGGTTGCGGATGCACCGCGTACGGCTGTTCCGCTGCGGGAGCTCCATCTACCGGCCTCGCCCGAGCCTATCGCGGCAAAAGGCGCTTCCTTCCTTTGCTACGAAGATCTGATCAAGGGTTGCGCTGCGCCAAAATGGAAAACGGATGCGCGCATGAGCGTGTTTGAGGGTGGAGATGACGGGCACGTCGGAGCGGAGAGGTTCAGAACGTTAAGGTCGCGCTTGTATCAAATCGGCGGGACACGGCCGCTGCGGCGGGTGATTGTGACGAGCAGCCTGCCGGCAGAAGGAAAAACATTTGTCGCAGCGAATCTGGCGCAGTCGATTGTCAGGCAGCCGGATCGCAAAGTACTGCTGATCGACGCAGACCTTCGCGCTTCGCGTCTGCATCAGCTGCTGGGAGCACCCCGCTCCCCGGGCTTGTCAGATTACCTGCGCGGCGTGGCGGATGAGTTCCAGGTCGTGCAGAAAGGTTCGGAGTCGCATCTCTGTTTCATTCCTGCCGGCGGCGAGGCTCCCAATCCCAGTGAATTGCTCCTGAACGACCGCATGAAGCGGCTGCTCGAGGTGATGTCGCCTATTTTCGACTGGATCATTATCGATACGCCGCCGGCTTTGCCCGTGCATGATGCCAGCATGATGGCGGACCTGTGCGACGGGGTGCTGTTCGTGATCAGAGCAGGCGCGACGGACCATGAGCTGGCGACCAAGGCGGCTGCAGGATTCCAGGACAAGAACCTTCTCGGCGTGGTGCTGAATCGCGTGGATGGTGATGCCGGTTACGGTGGATATTACTACAGTTATCCCTCGGGAGAAGAAGTCAAGAAGGAGCTAAAGAAAGTTTAGCTCGAAGCCGGTGCGGTGACTTTCCGCTCGCTTCGTTCTAAGAGCCACACCAGCGGCGCAAGCAAGAGCAGTGCCAGCACAAAGAAAACGACACCGCCCTCGTGGTGCAGTCTGCCATAGAGAAAGCCGGGATCCACATACGTTGCGAGCAAAGTCAGAGTGACGATTCGCACCCCGTTTTTCAAAATCATCACAAATAGACCGGCGATCACCAAAACCAATTGCTTCCAAAATGTGTCCAGGTAGAAGTGTGCAACCAGAATAGCCAGGATCAAAAGGGCGAGACTTGAGCGGATGCCGCTGCATTCGCGTGCAACTTCAATGTTGACGCGGGCGAGGTGAAAGACAAAGCCGTCGCGGAGAACGGGTACGCCGCTCCAGTCAAAGAGCACAGCCGTAATTTCCGCGGATCCTTTCTGAAGCAAGTAGATCACCTTATTAAGAATAAAATCGGGGATAGGAATCGTGAGCAGAAGGAAGAGCAGCGGAAATCGTGCTCTCTCGAGACTCCCCCTGCCGAAGAAAAAAGCAAAACCAGCCACCCAAACCAGGAGCAGAGCAAATATGTAGAGCGAGAGCTGGTTGAGTGTGCTCAAGCGAGAGCCCATCGAGAAGGCGGCGAGAGCAACAACCGCGGCGGCCGCCAACAAGACCGAGCCCACGGGGCCGTCTGACCCCAAAACCTTGAAGATGCGATCGCGCTCAAGAAATACGACCCATGCACTGATCACGGGAATGAGAATGAGATGCGAGGCATTTTCGCTCGCGAGCGAGTAAGAAACGAATGCCGTGAGGGGACGCAGGAAGAGAAGGCAAGAGGCAAGAATCCATCCGAGATAGAGAAGCATGCGCCGGGAGAAAGGGGCCCGCGAAGAAGATTCACCTCGATCCATCGAAGACTGTGGAATGTGCGACGGCATAAGGTCAACACCTGGGCGCATCGTCCACCTTATCCTAACGGCTGAAAGTTTCCGAGCGATTTGTATAGTGGCGGTCGTAGTAGTTTCGATATTCGCCGGAGCGCGCGTGTTCAAGCCATAAGGAGTTCGAACGATACCAATCAATCGTGCGGCGGATGCCGTCCTCGAAGGAAACCTGGGGATGCCAACCAAGCTCGCGGCGAATCTTCGAACTGTCGAGGGCGTAGCGTCTATCGTGGCCGGGGCGATCCTTGACGTATTGCATCAGGGACTCGGGTTTGCCGAGATAGTCGAGAATGGTCTTGACGATTTTCAGATTCGGTTGAGGAGTACCCGCAGAAACGTTGTAAATCTCGCCGGTTTTCCCTTTTTCAAGCACCAGCATGATAGCCCGACAATAGTCTTCGACGAAAAGCCAATCGCGCTCCTGCATGCCATCGCCGTAGATGGGCAGCCTTTTGTCTTCTTGCGCGTTGGCGATGATCAGTGGAATCAATTTCTCGGGAAATTGGAAAGGACCGTAGTTGTTGGTGCAACGGAGAATGATTGCGGAGATGCCATAGGTATTGGCATATGCCGTCACGAAATGGTCCGCGGAAGCCTTGCTGGCGGCATAAGGACTCCGCGGGTCTAGGATGGTTTCTTCCGTGAAGCTGCCGCCGGCCGGCGCGCTGCCATAAACTTCGTCCGTGCTGATGTGGATGAATCGCGGGAGTTTACTTGCCCGGGCAGCTTCGAGCAGGCATTGCGCACCGGAAACGTTGGTGCGAAGGAAGGGCGAAGCATCTTCAATGCTGCGGTCGACATGGGTTTCCGCGGCGAAATTGACAAGCGCGTCAAAGCCGCGTTTGAAAACATCGGCGACGGCTTCGGGATCGCTAATGTCGCCGCGAACAAAGTCGTAACGAGGGTCCGAGGCGAGATCGCTCAAGCTCTCCGGGTTTCCGGCGTAGGTCAGCTTGTCGAGATTGACGATGTCTATATCGCGACCAGCGCTCAAAACGTGTCGAATGAAATTCGAGCCGATGAATCCTGCCCCACCTGTCACCAAGAGTTTCAATCAAATTCTCCTTCCGATAGTCTCGAAACACGTTCGAGCGAACACGCACTGAGGGTCGTTACTCTGAATTGCGGGAGTGTCGCGGCGGGCTTCCGCGGCCTGGGATCTTATTGGCCCCGGTTTCAGAAACCATGTTGGTGGCACGCTGCAGGGATTCGAACGTGCCTGCGTCGGTCCACCAACCGTCCAGAATGCTGTGAGTCAGCGTGTGTTCCCGCAGATACATATTGTTCACGTCGGTGATTTCTAGCTCATTGCGCCAGCTGGGTTTGGCCTTGCCGATCTTATCGAATACCGTCGCATCGTAGAAATAAAGGCCGGTCACCGCATAGCTGGATTTGGGCGATTTGGGTTTCTCCTCGATTTCGAGAATTCTTCCGTCGGAGATTTCAGGACATCCAAAGCGTTCCGGATCAGGGACTTCCTTGAGGATGATATGGGCACCAGCGGGTTGTTTCTCGAAGGCCTCTTTCGAGGCGATGATGTTGTTTTCGATAATGTTATCGCCCAGAATCACGCAAATCTTTTCGCCCTCGACAAAAGGTTCGGCGAGTCTGAGCGCGTCGGCAATGCCTCCTTCGCCTTCCTGATAGGTGTAGTGAATGCGATGAAGGTCAAAGTCCTTGCCATTTGAGAGAAGGCGAAGGAAGTCGCCGGAATTTTGACCACCGGTAACAACGATGATGTCCTTGATGCCCGCATCCACAAGAGTCTGGATCGGGTAGAAAACCATCGGCCGGTCATAAACAGGTAAGAGATGCTTATTGGTGACGCGCGTAAGAGGGTACAAGCGAGAGCCTTTTCCGCCAGCCAGCACAACACCCTTCATTTGTACGCATTCTCCCTTCAATGGAAAGACCTTCCGGTAGCTCTAAATGTCGCCACAAGCACTCATCCTCAGATGACAAGATTCGGGCAAGTCAACGCGTTCAGGATATCAGATACGGAGAGACTTAATCTCTGCGATACCTCGAAACGCGGCTTTGACAGGCAACACGCCTTCCGCAAATAGCGCTGGCAAGAGTCCAAACGAACTTGTAAAACTCGAGACTCCCGGAGCAAAGAGAGGGCAGGCGGGGACATCCGTGACAAAGCCCACGCACTCGGAAAAGCTCGGGATCTTTCTAGCAGAGGATTTTTATAACGACATACGCATCGCGTCAGCCGAATTCGAGAGAGTGCTCAAGCGACATCGATCGGTGTCTTAAAGAGTAACAATCGCTGCCAGTCTCATCTTGGAGTCGCAGATCGTACGCTTCACAAGGTTTTCTCGGCTTTTCGAGCTCTATGCCAAAAACGAGCCCCTGTGCGCCAAAGTAGCCTTACAAGAACTTTCCTCTATGTCCGGAAGCGGTTTGCAACAATAGGGCAGGCCTTTTCTCTCACGGGCGGCTCTCCGTTGTAATCAGCCATACGGTTATCGGGCAGGTTGGTACAAGTGCTTAATTTTCAATCATTTAGCTGGGGGTAGGGCGAAGGGTCACGGAGCATTCGAGAACCTCATTGTGGCAGGTGAATTGCCCTAGACTAGGCGTCCTCGAGCCTCTTGGGAAGTTTTGTGGCGGTAGCCCATCGAAGCGATTTGCTCGAAGTGCTTTCAGGAGACACTGATTGATCTTGGCCAACTGTTCGGCGGAGTCGGCAAGCACTCGGTTTCCATGGTACGCGTTGCAATGCTGGCTACGCAAAGAAAGTATGATCGCGGCCCAATTAGAGGGCCAGGGGTTTGAATGTTTTCTCCCGAAGTACAAGAGTCTGCGGGAATGGTCTGATCGAAAGAAAGAAGTCGAGCAGCCCCTGTTCCCAGGGTACTTGTTTTGCAGATTTGACTACAGCCAACGTCGTCCTGTCGTGGTCACGCCGGGCGTCTTGCAGGTTGTGGGGTGCGGGCGTACGCCAACGCCAATCGAAGATCGTGAGATGGAAGCGATTCAGATCGCAGTGGCATCTGGAGTTCCAGGCCAGCCCTGGCCGTATCTTGAGGTCGGAGAGAAGGTCAGAATCCACACCGGCAAATTAAGTGGCCTCGAGGGAATTCTGGTCAATTTTAAGGGCAATCACAGAGTCGTGCTTTCAGTCACTTTGTTGCAGCGATCTGTGGCGCTTGAAGTGGATTTGGCTTGGCTGGCTTCTGTAGAGAAGAAAAACGAAAAAAAGGCGCAATACGTGGCCTCGGCATTTCCGGCGCGGGCTATTGGTTAGTGCATGGTTTCCCGAAGAAAGTGTAACGAAAGATAGGTCCCATGAGCGTAGTTAGAACCGAATTGCGAGAAACACAAGCTGCCAAGCGATTGAATGCCGGCGCTCATTTGACGCTCAAGAAGAGGGGCGTGTCCTCTGGCCGCATCGTTCTTCATGAAGACGCCTTCGTTTCGATGCTGTACCTCGAACGACGCCGCGCCGAGCGTGCACAGAAGCCCTTTGTCCTGATGCTCGTGGATGTAAAGAACGCCATTGCCATTAAGGACGGGCAGAAAACTCTTACCTTGGGCAAAGTGACGAAGGCGCTACTGAGCGTCACGCGAGAAACCGACATTGTTGGCTGGTATCTTGAGGATCAGCTGATTGGAGTCATCGGCACAGAAGTCGGAAATGCCAAACCGAAAACCGTGCAGGGCAGAATGCTCGAGAAGGTGAGAGCGGCACTGGTCGAGGCGCTGCCGACCGAGAAGGTCTCCAAAATCACCGTATCGTTCCACTTCTTCCCTGAGGAAGAAGAGGACGGCAGTACGGACCATTCCGCAAATATCACCCTCTATCCGGACCTGTCGCGTCAAGAAGAATCGCGCAAATTCGCGCTCGGGATCAAGCGGTCGATGGACTTCGTCGGAAGTGCGGCTGCTCTGGTGCTGCTAGCGCCGGTTTTTGCCGCAGTGTCTCTGGCGATTAAATTCACCTCCAAGGGTCCCGTGCTCTTCAAGCAAGAGCGCCTGGGGCAGTACGGACGAAAGTTTACCGTTCTCAAGTTCCGCTCCATGCGCACCGACTGCGACGCTCGGATTCATGAAGAGTATGTCAGCCAGTTCATCGCAGGCCAGGTTATCGGCACAAGCCAGGGTAGCGAACCGCCGGTGTTCAAGATTCAAAAGGATCCGCGGGTTACGCGTTTCGGCCGGTTTCTCCGGAGAACAAGCCTCGATGAGTTGCCGCAATTCTGGAACGTGATGGTTGGCGACATGTCGCTTGTCGGTCCGCGTCCCCCTCTTCCCTATGAATTCAAAGCTTACGATCTATGGCACCGGCGTCGCGTGCTGGAGATCAAGCCCGGGATCACAGGTTTGTGGCAAGTCAAAGGTCGCAGCCGCACGCGGTTCGATGAGATGGTTCGTTTGGACTTGAAGTACGCTCGAGCCTGGTCCATCTGGCTCGACGTGAAAATTCTTCTGGAAACACCCGGCGCAGTTCTGACGGGAGAGGGTGCTCACTAAGATTCGTCACCGTTCTTCGCCGAATTCGTTGAGCGCGCAAGGAAAGAAACTGCAGGCTGGAGTGGCTGCCGAACGTACAGCGAAGTTCCCTCGAGCGAGGGAAGCAAACGGCGGGCCCTGAAGCGCAAGCCAGACCAACGTGCCTAATCGCAAGGAGCCTTATGATCCGGATTGGTGTGATCGGCTATGGATATTGGGGACCGAATATTGTCCGCAACTTCCATGCGCACGAAAAATCGGAGGTCGTTCTCGTCTGCGACAAAAGCGCCAAGTGCCAGGAGCGTCTCCGTAAGGCGCATCCGTCCATTTCTTTCACCATGGACGCAAATGACATTTTGACATCACCGGACATCGATCTCGTCGCTGTGGTAACGCCCGTGTGGACCCACTACGAGTTGGTCAAGGCAGCGCTCGAAAATGGAAAGCATGTCTTTGTTGAAAAGCCGTTTACCTGCAGCGCGCGGCAAGCTGAAGAACTGATCGAACTTGCGGACCGCAAGAATCTGAAAATCATGGTGGATCACACATTCCTGTTCACCGGAGCGGTCAAGAAGATTCGTCAGATGGTGGACGAGGGCGCGCTGGGAGACCTTTACTATTACGACTCGCTCCGCGTGAACCTGGGATTATTCCAGCACGACGTGAACGTAATCTGGGACCTCGCGCCGCACGATCTGTCGATCATGGATCATGTCATTAAAGAGAAGGCGGAGGCGGTTGTCGCGACGGGCGAGAAACACCTGAACGGCGTAGAGGACATCGCATTTATTACGGTTTATTTTCCAAAGCGCATCATCGCGCACATCAACGTGAATTGGCTCTCACCGGTAAAAGTGCGCACGACACTGATCGGTGGCGAAAAGAAGATGCTGGTCTGGAATGATCTCGAAGCCGACGAAAAAATCAAAATTTACGACAAAGGCGTAAGCATGTCGACAAATCCAAGCAACTTGCACCAGTTACTGGTCAGCTACCGGTCGGGCGACATGTGGGCGCCGCAAGTGGAACAGATCGAGGCCTTGCGTGCGGAAACCGGTTATTTCCTGAAATGTATCGAAGAGAACAAGACACCGTTCAACGACGGCATCAACGGGTTGCGGGTCGTGCGGTTGCTGGAAGCCGCGGAAAAATCCGTCAGCCAACGCGGAGCGCTGGTGGCTCTGTGAACGAATTCGTTTCGATTGCTCCTTCCGTTAAGCTCGGTAAGGATGTCAGGCTCTCCAAATTTATCAATCTTTATGGCTGCGAAATCGGCGACGAGACCAAGATCGGCGCTTTTGTGGAGATTCAGAAAAACTCGAGCGTGGGTAGGCGCTGCAAAATTTCGAGCCACACTTTCGTGTGCGAGGGCGTGGAGATTCAGGACAACGTTTTTGTCGGACACAGCGTAACATTCATCAACGATTCCTATCCGCGCGCCACGACGGCGTCCGGCGAACTGCAGACCGAGGCGGACTGGAAGGTCGAAAAGACGGTGATCAGCAAGGGTGCATCGATCGGCTCCGGTTCGACGATACTAAGCAACATCACCGTGGGCGAGAATGCGATCGTGGGCGCCGGCAGCGTAGTGACCAAGGACGTTCCAGCAAACGCCATCGTCGCGGGAAACCCGGCAAGAGTTTTGCGATATCTAAAGCAGGAGAAGCAATAACCGAAATGACGAGCACAACGAAGGTCCCATTTCTTGATCTCGTGACACCTCATCAGGAGCTGAAGGCGGAGCTCATGCAAGTGGTCGAGAAGGCCCTCGGCAACGCGGGTTTCATCGGGGGGCCGATGGTGGAGGACTTCGAGCGGGAATTTGCAGAGTTCTGCGATGCAAAATATTGCGTCGGCGTAAACAGCGGAACGGACGCGCTGCGGTTTGCGTTCATGGCAGCAGATGTGAAACCCGGCGAGATCATTGTAACGGTGCCTCACACGTTTATTGCGACCACGGAAGCAATTTCACAAGTCGGCGCTCATATTGCTTTCGTGGACATCTACGAGAAGACCTACACGATGGACCCGGAGAAACTTCGCGAGTATCTCGAGACACGCTGCGAATTTGACAAAGCTCGTGGAAAGTCAATCGAAAAAACGTCAAAACGAGTGGTTTCGGCGATCGTTCCCGTTCATCTCTACGGCCAAACGGCGGATATGGACCCGATTCTGGACCTCGCCAGCAAATACAACCTGGTTGTGATTGAAGATGCCTGTCAGGCTCACGGGGCTGAATATTTTTCCGGCAAGGAAAGCCTCTGGAAAAAGGCCGGCACCATGGGGCGTGCTGCCGCGTTCAGTTTTTATCCGGGCAAGAATTTGGGAGCCTGCGGCGAAGCGGGAGCGATCACTACGAACGACGAAGAGATGGCCAAGCGGATGAAGATGATCCGCGATCACGGCCAGGCAAAAAAGTATTACCACGACATCGAAGGTTATAACGGGCGGCTGGACTCCATTCAGGCGGGATGGCTTTCGGTGAAACTCCGGCATCTTGCCAAATGGAATGAATCGCGGCGCAACCTTGCGCACCGCTATCATGAGCTGTTTGCGGAAGTGAAAGATTCCGTCGGGCTTCCCGTGGAAGCCGCCTGGACAAAGGGTGTTTACCATCTCTATGTGGTACGAGTGAATGACCGGGAAGCGTTGCAGGCCCGTTTAGCGGAAGCAGGAATTGGCACTGGCATTCACTATCCTATTCCGCTTCATAAGCAGCAAGCCTATCGGCACCTCGGTTACAAAAACGGAGACTTCCCAGTCACGGAGCGTGTTGCCCGAGAAATCGTTTCCCTGCCGATGTTCCCTCAGCTCACTCGTTCCCAGCAGAATGAAGTTGTTGCTGTGGTGAAAGAGTTTGTCGGAGCAAAAGTCGTAGCGACACTCTAATCGTTTCCGGTCTGTTCTAATCCACAATTTGAACGCCGACATTGCGAAGCGGTTGATCCGTTTGCAATGCGCGGCGCCTTTAGTCCTTAAATTCTTCTGCGCGCTGTTCGGAAAGCAAGAATCAGCGCACAAGTTCCAATGCGTTGTGAAGCAATCAGTGCAATAGAGTTTTTCTAAGTGTACAAAAGGCTTATGTTTTTACCTGCTTTCCAATTGCCTCGGCTGGATCGGCTAGCCACTATTTATGTTTGTCACCCGATAGCCAAGCTCACGGGCTGGACATCGAAGTACTGTGTGCCGATTTTGACATATCACAGCATTTCGGAAAACTTGTTCGGGAAAGTGCATCCCTACCACCACATCAATACACCGGTCTCCGTGTTTGCGATGCAAATGAAGTGGCTACGCCGAGAGGGGTATCGCACAATCAATCTCTCCGAATTGCTGAGCGGATTTGAAGCCAGTCAGGATTTAACTAAGACCGTCGTTTTAACGTTTGACGATGGCTACCAGGATTTCTATACCGACGCGTTTCCACTGCTCAGACAGTGTGGTTTTGCGGCAACGGTCTTTTTGGCTACTGACCGGATTCGAGACACTTCCGTACGCATCGAAGGCGCGGACTACCTTACCTGGCAGGAAGTTCGTGAACTGCATTCCGAAGGAATCACATTTGGCTCACATTCGGTAACTCATGCAGACTTCCGTTCACTCGGGCCGGACCAGATTGACTATGAACTCGGGTATTCAAAGGAAACGATCGAGCAGAGAACCGGAGCGCCAGTCGAATCCTTCTCCTACCCCTTTGCGTTGCCCGAAGAGGATGGTGACTTTACCCGATACCTGGCGGACACCCTGGAAAACCTCGGCTACGCCAATGGTGTTTCCTCCACGATTGGAAGGGCCATGCCGAAGGACGCTCGATTGTTCCTGCCCCGGCTATCCGTCAATTCCTGGGACGATGTGGAGTTGCTTCGGGCAAAGGTCCAGGGGGGGTACGACTGGGTCCACTGGCCGCAATGGTTCTACAAATTCGCGCACCACAGCGTCGCATTGATGGCTGGGCGGTCATTTGATCAAGTCGGGAGTCGGGAAATCAGGTCCTAGGCCTGTCTCCTGGCATACAGGATGGGAATAGAAAGCCTCACACAGGGCTTTGAATCCAATGGTCATGTGGTGGAAAAGGTTTCGAGAGAGCAAGTCCTTGGGCAACTCAAGGTGCCCAAACCCTTGACGCCATGGCCCTTCGGTTTCGCTAAACTTATTCATAATAATACACTTGGTCTCGGTCCACGAGCTTGGTCGATCCAATCATTTGGCTGTCTGGGTGCCCTTCATCTATTTATTGCGAGTAGCCGTCGGAATTTGTAAAGTATTGGATTCAAATTGTTTAATTGAGCCCCAGGGCAAGCCGCACTTACCTCGCCGTGAGTTCAATGGCGATAGCTTGCTAGAGATGGATTGCATTCCTCCTCAAACTCGAAACGCTCGTTTTAATGGCGGATGATTCGAATGACAAAGACTGCAGTTGTGACCGGGGCCGAAGGTTTCATTGGCTCACACATGGCTAGATATCTTCAAGGCAAGGGTTGGAATGTAATCGGGACGTACGACTCTGAAGGCTCTACGCCCTTTCCAAGACTGCCAAATTTGCGATTCGCACAATGCGATTTGCGGAATGGGCAGCGCGTGACGCAACTCTTGGCCCAGCATCAACCGACACTCATCTTCCATTTGGGAGCGCAGAGCTTGCCCACGGTGTCATGGGCGGATCCGGTCCAGACCTTCGAAGCAAATATCATGGGGTCTTTATATCTTTTCGAGGCAGCTAGATACATGCGCAGACCTCCTGTCATCGTATCGGCATGCTCTAGCGCCGAGTACGGAAATGTGCCAGCATCAGCTATCCCAGTTAAAGAAGAGCAGCCGCTGCAACCCTTGCATCCGTACGGAATCAGCAAAGTATGTCTGGATTTGCTGGGGCGTGAATACTTTCTCGACTTCAAGATTCCGACGGTGAACATTCGTCTTTTCAACACCACCGGTCCCGGCAAAACCAATGATGCACCCTCCGATTTTGTGCGACAAGTAGCGCGAATCAAGAAGGGTCTGCAGGCTCCGGTGATAGAGGTTGGAAATTTAAAACCCCGTCGCGCCTTCTTGGATGTTCAAGATACCGTCAGGGGATTTTATCTCGCCGCGATGAAGGGGAAGCATGGTGAGGCTTATAACCTCTGTGCAACCCGGACGTATCGCATCCACGAGGTCCTGCACACGGCGATTCGGTTGGCAGGTGTCAAAGCGGAAATTAGGCCCGTTCCTCGTTTAATGCGCCCTTCCGATGAGAAAATCATTTTCGGTAGCACGCAGAAGATCCGTAAGGATACCGGTTGGCGGCCGCTGAATACCATCGAGCAGACTTTGAAATCGATGCTGGACTACTGGCAAGCGGTTCTTTGAGAAAAATTTCTGCCAGCGTGCTCCCGCAAAGTCATGGAAACCCTTTGGACGTAAATATCAATCCATCGACTCGAGTTGGCAGTTCCTCGGAGGAGATACCCGTCCTGCTCCTGGTAGGAGGTATGGGGACGCGGCTTCGGTCGGTACTTTCCGATAAGCCGAAGCCGCTCGCTCCCATTGGGGACATCTCCTTCCTCGAATTGCTAGTGCTGCAACTTCGTTCACAAGGATTCCACCAACTTGTGATGTGTACGGGTTTTCAGGCCGATCAGATTAAGCAAGAGTTCGCCGATGGTCGCAAATGGGATGTCACGGTTGACTATTCTGAAGAATCGCGTCCCCTGGGGACAGCCGGAGCCATAAAGTTGGCAGAACGCTTTGTTTCGCAAGCTCCCGACTTTCTAGTGATGAACGGTGACTCATTCCTCGAGCTTGATCTTCGCCGATTGATCCGTTTCCACCGGGTGCATGGCGGATCGGCCAGCATCGCCGTGCGCCGGGTCCCCGACGCAGCGAGGTATGGGACAGTCCACGTAGATGAGAAAGATCGCGTTGTTCGTTTCAGCGAAAAGATGGGGATCCGCGAGCCCGGCTTGGTCAACGGCGGCGTATACGTGTTCAAACGAGAGGCTTTCCAGCATATTGCAGACGAACCTTCCAGCCTCGAAAAGGATGTAATCCCCAGTCTTCTGAGTCAGGGGGTCTTTGCCCTCGAACAGAAGGGTATTTTCATCGATATTGGGACTCCCGAGGATTACGCGTGCGCTCAATCCCTTTACGAGAGCCTTTCCCAGGCAGCTCTTTCAGATTCTCACGTTGCATCCGAAAAGCACCTGCAGCAGTAATCTCGAAATCTGAAATCGCGAGCTTCGTTCTGGCGGAAAGAGACTCTGGACAGGGAACTGCGAAAGAGAATATCGCTCCATCCAGTAGAAGTCAGGGTATAAGGCAGCATTTTTGGATCGTGACGGTCATCATCAATCAAAAAACTCTGGCAGGAAAGTACGTGACCCGTGCACCATCTCTTTTCGAAGCTGTACCGCAAATTCTCCTTTGGAAATTCCTGAAAAGAGAGCCTAAAGCATGATCATCACCCGCACTCCATTCCGCATCTCTTTCTTTGGCGGAGGCACCGATTATCCGATCTGGTACCGCGAACATGGTGGTGCCGTGCTGTCCACGGCCATTGACAAATGTTGTTATATCACCTGCCGGCATCTTCCGCCATTTTTCGAATACCACAGCCGCATTTCCTACTCGAAAGTGGAAAATGTGGACCATAACAACGCGATTGAACATCCCTCTGTCCGCGGATGTCTCCAGTTCCTTGGCATTGACGAGGGAGTTGAGATTCACCACGTTGCGGACCTGCCAGCTCGCACCGGTTTGGGTACGAGTTCCGCCTTCACTGTTGGATTCTTGCTGGGCCTACACGCGCTCAGAGAGCAGATGCGCAATAAACATGCGCTGGCACTCGATGCCATTCATGTGGAGCAGGAAATCCTCAAGGAGGCCGTCGGTTCACAAGACCAGATCAGCGCTGCCTACGGTGGTTTTAATCGTATCAATTTTCATACGGACGGCGGATTTGAAGTCAGACAGGTGATTGCTCCGGCCGCGAGACTCGCCGCGCTCCAACAGCACTGCGTTCTCTTTTTCACCGGATTTTCCCGAATCGCTTCCGAGATCGCCAAAGAGCAGATTCGAGTGACTCCACAAAAAAAGCGCGAACTGGAAACTATGCATCAAATGGTCGATGAAGCGGAAGCCATCATCAGCAATTCCAATCGCTCGCTCGATGAATTTGGTCACTTGCTGAACGAATCCTGGCAGATCAAAAGAACGCTCACCAACAACGTCACCAATAGCAGCCTTGATGAAATCTACGAAGCGGGTCGGAGTGCCGGTGCTCTGGGTGGCAAACTGCTCGGAGCGGGCGGCGGTGGTTTCATGCTTTTCTTTGTGGCTCCTGAGCGGCGAAGGGAATTGCGCATGCGGCTCAAGAATCTCCTGTGTGTTCCATTCTCATTCTCGAACCGGGGCAGTCACGTCGTTGTGCACGAACCGGATGAAGTCTACGACAAGTCGCTGACCGCGGAGCGTTCCGAAGTTTACGCACAACAGCCCTCCTCAAGGAACCAAGATAAATACCCTACTTGAAGGTGAAAAGGTGGCTACGCAAAAAGTGCAGTCCCTCCCTCCGTACGTCCTGATCACTCCGGCTCGAAACGAGGAGGAGTTCATTGTAAAAACGATCGAGTCGGTGATCCATCAAACGTATTCGCCGCTCAAATGGGTCATTGTGAACGATGGCTCGACGGATTCAACAGCGAGCCGGATCGAACCGTATCTCGCCAAGTACAACTGGATCGAATTGGTGAATCTCCCGGTACGCCGCGAACGGAATTTTGCTGCCAAGGTATACGCTTTCAATGCAGGCCAGGAAAGAGTGAAACATCTTGGCTACGAGGTGATAGGGAATCTGGATTCGGATGTTTCCCTGGACCCGGATCATTTTGAGTTTCTTTTGCATAAATTCAGAGAGGACCCACGACTCGGTGTGGCTGGGACCGTGTTTCGCGAAGAAAGTGGTTACAACTCCGAAACCGACAGTCTGGAAGGGCAGCTCCATGTTTCCGGCCAATGCCAACTGTTTCGACGGGAGTGCTTCGCAAATGTGGGCGGATATTTCGCGAACAAAGCCGGAGGCATCGACTGGATCGCGGTTACGACGGCCCGCATGATGGGCTGGAAAACGCGATCGTTTCGCGAGAAGCCCTTCTTTCATCATCGGCACCTTGGGACGGCCGAGCGCGGTCCATTTGCAGCAGCGTTTTCGTATGGTGAAAAAGATTACTACCTTGGTGGGCATCCGGTATGGGAGTTATTCCGTGTTGGCTATCGTATGATCAAGCCTCCCTATGTTGTGGAAGGTCTTGCGCTCGGTTTAGGGTATGGATTGGCAGCGGTGCGAAGAGCAAAGAGGCCGATCTCTAAAGAGTTAATGGCATTTCATCGCCGCGAGCAGATGCGCAAGCTCAGAGCGATTCTGAAGTCAGCGATAATGTTTAAGCCGATCGACAAGTTCAAGCTGTTATCTGAATAAGTTGAGGTTGGTTCAAGGCCCGCCGAAACGGCAAGATGCGGCTCTAAGGATCTAGTAGTTCCCTCGAGGATCACAAAATAACAAGTTCTATGTGCGGAATATGCGGACAATTTAACTTCGGAGACGAAGCGCCAGTTCGCCGTGCGGATGTTGAAGCGATGACGAGATCAATCGTCCATCGCGGCCCGGATGACGAAGGATACTTCATCGCTGGGCCACTCGGCTTCGGCTTTCGTCGGCTTTCGATCATTGATCTTTCCGGCGGACATCAGCCCATGTCAGATCAGGAAGAGTCCGTCTGGGTGGTGTTTAACGGGGAAATCTACAATTTCCCTGAACTAAAACGAGAACTACAGGGCTTCGGCCATGTCTTTCGCACGAATTCCGACACGGAAGTCATCATCCACGGGTACAAACAGTGGGGCGACGAGGTACTGAACCGGCTGAATGGAATGTTCGGGCTTGCCATCTGGGACCCACGTCAGAAGCGGTTGGTTTTGGCCCGCGACCCGTTTGGGATCAAGCTGATTTACTACCGCATAGATGGCGGCAGCTTGTATTTCGGTTCGGAAATCCGCCCCATACGCGCGATGATGGCGGGGAAAGCGGAGATTGATACGAGCTCTCTCAATCTCTTCCTCCGTTACCGGTTTACGCCCTCGCCTTACACGATCCTCAAAGGAGTTCGCAAACTCGCGCCGGGCACCAAGCTGACGGTCCAGAATGGCGCTTGCGAAGTGAGTCGCTGGTACAGATTCAAGCCAGGACCTTTCACACCGGCCAAGTCTCCCGCCGAAGCCCGGGAGGAGCTGCTTTCTCTGTATAAGGCTGCAATCAAGCGCCAACTTATCAGCGACGTCCCGGTTGGCTTGCTGCTGAGCGGCGGAATCGATTCCGGGCTGCTGCTCGCATTGATGAATTTGAACGGGAGTTCGTGGCCGACATACACAGTGGGCTATGGCTCGTCCTTTGGCGATGACGAACTGGAAGATGCCGCGGAAACCGCTCGAGTGCTGGGATCAAAGCACACCAGCGTTAGGATTACGCAATCAACTTTCGAGGAAGCGCTTCCCAAGATCGTGGCTGCACTTGAAGAGCCCATCGCGACATCTTCGATTGTTCCAATGTATTTCGTCTGCCAACGAGCGCGTCAAGACGTCAAAGTAGCCTTGGTCGGACAAGGGCCTGACGAGTTGTTTGGGGGTTACCGCCGCCACCTGGGTGTACGGTATAGCGCGTTCTGGGCCGGTTTGCCAGGCTGGATGCGTACGCCAATAACTTCAACTATCGGCGCCCTGCCAAGGAATGAAACCCTCAAGCGAGGAGTTTATTCCCTGGCGATTCCGGATCGGATGCGCAGATATCAACACGTACTCTCACTCCTGCCGGGAGAGCAAGTCGAAGGTCTCTTTCAGGATGGGGTACTCGCTCCTAATTCCGGTGACACGATATTGGACTGCTGGTCGGAACTTGCCGGCCTTATGTCCGAGGCGGATGAACTAGGAGGGCTCCAGTTTTTAGAAGTACGATCTACTCTTCCGGACGAACTCCTGATGTATGCGGACAAACTTTCCATGGCTCATGGCCTTGAACTTCGTGTGCCGTTTGTCGACAAAGAAATTGTGGAATATGTGGAACGACTGCCGGCCAATTTTAAAGTGAGGAATGGCGCACGGAAATGGTTACACCGGCAGGTCTGCAGTAACTTCCTACCCGAATCGATCCTGAGGCGGCCCAAACGGGGCTTTGCAAGTAACGTCGTGGATGATTGGTTCCGGGGAGTTATCGGCAACAAAATGGCGGACACTCTTCGTGATCCCGAATCCAAGATCTATCGATACCTTCGCACCTCTTCTGTCCGCGAGCTCTTTGATCTGCATGTGTCCGGCCGGCAAGATAATCACAAAATCCTATTTAGCCTGGTGCTTTTTGAAGAATGGTTCCGAGCTTATGAGCAGCCCGTGGTGGTTGTGCAGTGAGCCTCAAATTACACGGTAGGCGTTTTCTCAGGAGCGCTATATCCAACGAATTCCAAGAAAGCAATCGATCGCGAATCCAAAAGAGTTGGAGGCAGATAACGCTATCTGATCAATGCAAAAGAAATGAAACCAGAACTCACAGCTTTACGATTTGACAACAGAGAACTCGTGGTTAAGGGCGGAGTGTGCCGTATCGCGCATCTCGATGCCGATGACTATAAATTCCTGAACGATCCGGAACCGGTACTGGCGGAGTTGCGCAAATCCAAAATGCGCATCGATCTTTTTATGTTTTTGCAGAAACTCCCAGAGACCTCACCAAAATATCCGTATCCATATGAAATGGACAATCTGGCTGTTCTTCCCATTTCCACCTTTGAACAATGGTGGACAAATCAGATTGGCTTTAAGGCCCGGAATAAAGCGAAACAAGCGGAAAAGAAGGGGGTGGTGGTTCGAGAAGCACCGTTTGACGATGAATTGGTCCGTGGAATTTGGGAGATCTATAACGAATGTCCGGTCCGGCAGGAAAGGCTGTTTCCTCACTACGGAAAGGGCGTCGAGCAAGTACGTGAGATGAGTGCGACATATCTGGACTCGAGCATCTTTATCGGAGCGTATGATTCGGGCAAGCTGATCGGCTTTATCAAATTGGTGGTTGACGATACGGGGACGCAGGCGGGGATGATGCATATCATCTCGATGTTACAGACGCGGGACAAGGCGCCCACAAATGCCCTGGTTGCTCATGCGGTGCGCTCTTGCGCCCAACGAAATATTCCGCATCTGGTGTACTCGAATTTCGCATATGGAAAAAAGACGCAAAGTAGTCTCAGCGACTTCAAAGAACGAAACGGATTTCAGCGAGTCGATATACCGCGGTATTACGTTCCACTGACGAAGTGGGGCGCGGCTGCGTTCTCGATGGGACTACACCATAGGCTGATCGACCGCCTGCCAGAATCCTTAGCAGAAAAGCTGCGCGATCTGCGCAATTCCTGGTACCAACACAAATTCCAGTTGAAGCAGGAATCACTCTAGGAGAATCGAATTGCCCGGAATCGTAGGCCTTATCACTAACCGTCCGGCAGCGGACGCAGAACGCGAGCTGCGCGCAATGGTGCAGACGCTCTGCCATGAGTCGTTTTACACCAGCGGGACGTGGACTGACCCAGCCCGGGGCATTTACGTTGGTTGGGTAGCGCGCCGGGGATCCTTTGCGGATGGAACGCCACTAAAGAACGAAAGCGGCGAAGTTAACTTGGTCTTTTCGGGTGAGGAATACCCCGAGCCCGAGACCGTCACGACACTGAAGCAGCGAGGCCACGCGGTTGAACCCGATGGGGCTTCCTATCTGGTGCATCGATACGAGGACGAGCCTGATTTTCCCAAACAGCTAAACGGGAGATTTCAAGGGTTAGTTGCAGACCGCAGACGCGACACGGCGATTCTATTCAACGACCGTTTTGGTCTGCAGCGGCTCTATTACTACGAAGGACAGGATGCCTTTTACTTTGCAGCGGAAGCAAAGGCCATCCTTAAAGTTCGGCCCGAACTGCGCAATATTGATCCGCGCGGCCTTGGAGAATTCATCGTTTGCGGCTGCGTGCTGGAGGATCGAACATTATTCCCGGGTATCCATGTTTTGCCTCCGGGCTCAGCTTGGGTGTTCCGTGGAGGAGAACTCGAAAAGAAAAACGCCTACTTCCAGCCGCGAGAGTGGGAAGAAGAAGAGCCGCTCAAGCCAGAGACCTACTACGCTAACCTGCGTGATGTTTTTGTGAGGAATCTGCCGCGCTATTTCAACGGGAAGGAGCGCGTGGGTGTTTCGCTCACTGGCGGGCTCGATACACGCATCATCATGGCCTGGCGCAAGGCTCCGCCTGATTCCTTGCCGTGCTACACCTTCGGCAGCATGTACCGAGACAACCAGGATGTACAATTGGCGCGCCGGGTGGCAAATATTTGCGGCCAGCAACATCAGGTTATCACCACTGGGAAGGAGTTCCTGCAACAATTCCCCCATTACGCCGAACGATCCATTTATCTGACAGACGCCTGTGTGGATTTGAACCGTTCTCCCGATCTCTACGTAAACGAGAAAGTACGGGAGATTGCGCCGGTGCGGGTGGTGGGCACATACGGCAGCGAAATGCTTTTGCACGCCGTGATGTTCAAGGCGGAAGAACCTGCTGCGGGATTGTACAAACAGGAATTCGAACCGCAAATCGAGGCTGCCAAAAAGACCTACGATGCCAGCCGGCAGGTCCATCCGATGACGTTTGTCGCGTTTCGCCAGTCGCCTTGGCATCACTATGGCGTTCTTGGATTGGAGCAGACCCAGGTAGCCGTACGTTCGCCTTATCTGGACAATGACTTAGTCAAAACCATCTATAAAGCTCCCGGCACGATAGCGGCTAACGAAGAGGCCAGGCTTCGATTGATTCGAGAGGGCAACCCTGCTCTTGCCCGGTTGCGCACCGATCGCGGCATAGGCGGACTCAATAGCAGTTTGACGCGGGGCTTTCTTGAGTTCTTTTTCAAGGCGGAATACGCCTATGACTACGGTATGCCACAGTGGATTGCTCAGGTGGACCACCTGTTCGCTCCGCTTCACTTGGAGCGCATCTGGTTGGGACGTCACAAGGTGTTTCATTTCCGAGTCTGGTACCGTGACGAACTTGCGAACTACGTCCGCGAAATGCTCTTGGACCAGCGGTCGCTGAAGCGCCCGTACGTCAATGCGGAATCTGTCCGAAACATTGTAAACGGACACCTGAAGGGTAATCGAAACTACACTACTGAGATCCACAGGCTTCTGACGCTTGAACTCACACACCGACTTTTTCTGGATGCGAGCTGAACGCCTTAACCTTGTGAGTTTCTTGCTGACAGGCCCTTAGCGAGCTGATTTTTTGACGAATCGCAGGCAGGCCCCCTTCACCAGTCGACTGCCAAAATCGTGTTGAACGAGAGGATGGCGTGAATTTACAGACAACAGCCCCAACTGACCTTTCTACAGGCGTAAAAGCCAGCTCGCTGCCTATCGAAAGTATTCAGGCGGCTATCCTGAAATTTGTCCAATGGTTAGAAAAGTACGGCGAGACTTCCCATGACTTTCAGAGTTTCTATGCGAGCGGTGTAGGACAATGGGCCAAAGCAACTTACTACAAAAGGCCGAAGTTGGGGATACTGGCGGTGGCTCCGATGGTATTTTCCGAGGCGTTTGTGCCGTCGGCCAGAAGCATGTTTTGGAAACGCCAGCGATTTCCGATCGCTGATGCCCACTATGCAATGGGGTTTGCTTTTCTCGCGAAGCTCACGAAAAAAGAATGTTATTACGAGAAAGCATTGCACTTTCTTGAAGTTCTCAAGAACAGTCGATGCGCCGGCTATGACAATTATTGTTGGGGATACCCATTCAACTGGGTGACACTACGCGGCACGATCAAAGAAGGGACCCCTCTTATCACAACTGTTCCGTACGTTTACGAAGCCTTTAAACAAGTGTGGGAAATAGACAAGGCTGACGAATGGTTGAAGATAATGAACTCGACAGCGCAGCACGCTCTTCAGGACTATAAGGATTTCCAAACCTCCCCGGGCGCGTCCACGTGCTCATACACACCCGACCCCGAACAATCTGTCAGCGTAGTAAATGCAAACGCTTATCGGGCCTTCCTTCTGATGGCCGCGGCCCACGATTTCTCAGAGGAGAAATTCAGGAAGGTGGCCGAAAGAAATCTGAATTTCGTTATCGAGGCTCAAAATGAGGATGGGTCCTGGTATTACGCCAAAGACGGCAAGCGAAATTTTATAGACCACTTTCATACCTGTTTTGTTTTAAAAGCACTAGTAAAAATCGAGGCAAAAACAAGACATCCCGGGTGCACCGAAGCCATCGATCGGGGAATTGGATATTATGTAAGTAATCTGTTCAACGAAGCTGGTTCCCCGAAGCCATTTTCGAGCCGCCCCCGGCTCACGGTATACCGGCGCGAGCTGTATGACTACGCCGAGTGCATCAACCTAGCTGTGCTACTCCTGGAGCGTTATCCAAAACTGGACAATCGGTTATCCGCCGTTTTGAATGAGCTCCTGACCGTGTGGCAAAAGCCGGACGGTTCCTTTCGCAGCCGACGCCTTCTTCTAGGCTGGGACAACACGCCCATGCATCGCTGGGCCCAAGCCCAGTTGTTCCGAAGTCTTTGCTTCCTCATCTATCGAAATGACGAGAGTTCCAAGTTCGAGAGCCTAACAAAGGCTTAATTCAATTCAGTAAAGAACCCACCAGGATCAGAACAAGGAGCACATCTTGAAAGTCAGCATATTCGGTCTGGGTTATGTCGGTACAGTGTCTGCGGGCTGCCTCGCGAAGGAAGGTCATGAAATCATCGGCGTGGATCCGGTAAAGACAAAAGTGCAGTTAATTAATGCCGGAAAATCTCCCATTATCGAAAGGGATATCGATGAAATTATTGCCGAGGCGGTTAAGGCGGGCCGACTTCGCGCAACCGACGACACAGTTCAGGCTATCCGGGACACCGAGCTTTCTTTTGTTTGCGTAGGTACCCCTAGTCAGATTAACGGCAACCTTGACCTGACGCACGTCAGGAACGTTTGCGAGCAAATTGGCCACGCGCTTCAGTGTAAATCGGCACGACATATTGTAGTGATCCGCAGCACGATCCTGCCCGGAACAATGCGTCGGGTGGTCATCCCGGTACTCGAAGAAATCTCTGGAAAGAAGGCCGGTACCGACTTCGGGGTTTGCAACAATCCCGAGTTTCTCCGCGAAGGTTCGGCGGTGGTGGATTTCGCTGTTCCCTCCAAGACCGTAATCGGGGAACTTGACCAGCCCAGCGGGGATCTGTTGGCTGCGCTGTATCGAAAACTCGATGCTCCCCTGATCAGGACGGACATCGAAACCGCCGAGATGATTAAATATATCGATAACAGCTGGCACGCCCTAAAAATCGGCTTCGCTAATGAAATCGGGAATCTTTGCAAGTCCTTCTCAATTGATGCCCATAAGGCTATGGAGATTTTCTGTCAGGACAAGAAACTCAACATCTCGCCAGCTTACCTTAAACCCGGATTTGCATTTGGAGGCTCATGCTTACCCAAGGATCTTCGAGCCTTGGCTTATTCAGCCAAGTTGCACGACCTGGAATTGCCAATTCTAAATGCAATACTTCCGAGTAACGAATTGCAGGTTGCCAGGGGTCTCCACTTGATCATGGAAAAGGGCCGCAAGCGCATCGGAATCTTGGGCTTCAGTTTCAAAGAGGGAACAGACGATTTGCGCGAGAGCCCCATGATCGAAATTATCGAACGGCTTACCGGGAAAGGTTACGACGTACGCATCTACGATAAGAACGTGCAAGTAGCGAGATTAGTTGGTGCGAACCGAGATTTCATCCTCAACCGCATTCCGCATATTTCCAGACTGATGGTGGACAATATCGACGCAGTTTTGCAACACGCTGAGACCATTGTGATCGGCAATAAATCCACTGAGTTCGAAAGCGTTCCTCAAAGATTGCGCGCAGGTCAGAACTTGGTGGATTTTGTGCGCATTTCGAATTACAGGAGCAATAATGGCGAGTACAGTGGCATCTGCTGGTAAGAATTCTAGGACTCGGCGAGAAGCAAATTCGAACGAAACTGATCTTCTGGCCAACGGATCAGGCAAGCCTGAACTCTCAGGGGATGGATCTGAGAAGATGAGCCAGGGGGCTGTCAAAAATCGGGTCTTGATCATCGTTGAAAACCAAGCGGTTCCCTTTGATCGACGTGTTTGGAGGGAGGCTTGTTCGCTCCACGAGAAGGGTTACGAAGTGAGGGTATTGTGCCCCCGGCGGAAAGGGTCTGCCAAAGGATATGAAGTGATCGACGGGATCCGCGTCTATCGACATCCTTCACCCGCAGAGGGAAGCACTCCGCTTGGGTATTTTTGGGAGTACGCTTGGGCTTTGTTCTGGGAGTTCTGGTATACGTTGTGGATCTACTTGCGGCATGGATTTGACGTCATTCAAGGTTGCAATCCCCCTGACAATATCTTCCTGGTTGCACTCCCATTTAAACTTCTTGGCGTGAAGTACATTTTTGACCATCACGACGCTAATCCAGAACTGTACGTTTCGAAATACGGGAAACGGGGAACGCTATACAGGCTCTTGGTGGCGCTCGAAAAACTCACTTATCGGGTCAGCGATGTGGTGATAGTAACGAACATGAGCTACAGGGATTTAGCGATGAACAGAGGCGGGGTGCTTTCAGAAAATGTGTTCGTTGTCCGCAACGGACCGAACCGGGAGACATTCAAATCGGTTCCCCCCAATCCCGCACGGAAAAATGGAAAGAAATACCTGATCGGTTACGTGGGTAACATGAGCGTTCAAGATGGCTTGGATATCCTGCTGGACATTGCGCAGCAGGTAAAAAACTCAGGCAGGCGCGATGTCCTTTTCACCTGCGTCGGCGGGGGCACGGAACTGAACAAACTCAAAAAAATGGTCGAGGACAAGGACTTGCTCGATACGGTCCATTTCACCGGAAGAGTCTCCGACGAGGATTTATTGGAGATACTCTCAACGGCTGATGTCTGCGTGAATCCGGACCGCCCGAGTGAGATGAATGATATCTCTACGATGATCAAAATTATGGAATATATGGCCCTTGGCAAGCCAATCGTGCAATTTGATGCAAAGGAAGGCAGATTTAGCGCCCAGGAAGCATCTCTCTACGCCGGCAAGGACGATGGGGTTGCGGACTTCGCCGCCAAAATTATTTGGTTGCTGGACAGGCCTGAAGAAAGAAAGAAAATGGGAGAATTAGGAAGAAAGAGAATCGAAGAACAGCTGGCCTGGGAATATTCTGTGCCAAAACTTCTAGCCGCCTACCGGGCAGCGCTGCATGGTTGTTGAATCACTCTTCCTTAGGGACGCGGTAAGGCCATCGGGTCGAAACGCTTTTCAGCAATTTAGAATTTTTGAACAGGACTACCGAGATGTTTGGATTGTGCAAAAGTCGTTGAGCCATTGCCAAGGAACGATTCAAATACACACGTAGAAGCCGAATGAACCAAAATATTGCCGGATCATCCGTAATCCTGATCAAGAAAACTCCATAACAAACACTGCAGGTTTCGAAGGTTCGACGATCACGAAGGGCCTTCTAAACGCGGCGTTTGTCATCTCGTGTGTATTGCGGACTGACCACCAAGTTCGCCGACTTCAGGATGTCTTCAAGCGCTCGATAGTCGTTAGAGGGAAGCGTCTTTCGATGCAGGTTTGCGAGACCGCAATCTATTGCCGTTTACGACGCTCAGACTTCTAGAACGATTATATCGACGCAGCTTTGTACAGGAGAATGAATCAAATGAAAGCTCAAACCACAAAGGGCGCCGAGATATCTATCGAACGAACAGAGAGCCAAACAGTCGAATTAACCATCGTTGTGCCGACGTTTAACGAACGCGATAACGTATTGGAAGTCGTTCAACGGCTTGATTCGTGCCTGCGCGGATATGCCTGGGAGGTAATGTTTGTCGATGATGACTCGCCGGACGGAACCGCGGATCGAATCCGCGAGATGGCACGCCAAGATCGGCGGATACGCTGCATCCAACGAATCGGAAGACGAGGCCTTTCCTCGGCGTGTACGGAAGGGATGATGGCAAGTTCCGCGCCGTACCTTGCCGTCATGGACGCCGATTGCCAACACGACGAGATGGCATTGCCCCGCATGGTCGAGCTCCTGAAAGCCGGTGAAGCCGATATTGTAGTCGGGAGTCGCTATGTAGATGGCGGGGGCATCGGCAATTGGACTGCCAGCCGTGCCAAAATGAGCCGATTCGCAACCCACCTGAGCCGCATGGTCATTAAACAAGACTTATCCGACCCTATGAGTGGTTTTTTTGCGTTTCGTGGAGATGTCTTAGATCCGGCCGTGCGAAATCTTTCCAATCTTGGGTTCAAAATTCTCCTGGATCTGCTGGCGTCATCACCCAGGCCGTTGAGGCTCAAGGAAGTTCCATACGAATTTCGTAATCGCCATGCCGGGGAGAGCAAGTTGGATAGTCAAGCAATGTGGGACTATCTGATGTTGCTGCTGGATAAGCTGGTGGGTCACATTGTGCCTGTCCGGTTCATCGCTTTTGGATTAGTTGGTGCAGTCGGAGTGGTACTTCATTTCACGGTATTGACAACACTCTTTCGCGGGATGGGGCTATCCTTCGCTTTCAGTCAAGCCAGTGCCACCATTGCTGCAATGATCAGCAATTTTGCCTTAAACAATGCCCTGACGTTTCGAGATATGCGGCTCAAAGGATGGCAGTGGGCCAGGGGATTGGCATTGTTCGTACTCGTGTGCGGCATTGGTGCACTGGCAAACGTAGGTATTGCGTCGTATCTGTTCACCCGCAACAGGATGTGGGTGCTGGCGGCTTTCGCTGGGATCGTGGTTGGTGCGGTTTGGAACTATGCGATGAGCGCAATGTATACCTGGGGAAAGAGAACACGATGACGGCCAGTTGCACCTGGGTGAGGCACTTGCCAAGATCTAACCGGGGTAATAGTAAAAGATCATGATGCACGAAACGCAGCGGCCCCTGGACCACGCTGAGCCGGCCACCCGTGTGCCCGTGCCTGCGCCCAAGGCCTTCAGCCGGAAATCCTTATCTGTCATCCTTTTTGCTGCGCTCCTCGTCAACGCCGCGATAGTGCTCGTGGGAGTGCCGAAGGTGAGCCGCCCTTTGGCGCAGACCTACAGCATGAGCTTCGGGGACCTCTACGACCTGATAGCAAAGAACCTGGAGCAGGGGAACGGATACCGTGTAGACGCCAACATGAGCCTTACCATGCTTCGGGAGCCAGCATATCCCCTGTTTCTGGCGGCCGTATTTAAACTGGGCGGATACAGCATCGAGACGGCTCGCGTAGCGTGCGTGCTGCTGGCCTTTGGGGTCGCGTTAATGCTGCTGCGGCTTGCCCGAAAGATCACCGGCGACGCGATGACCGCGCTGCCTGCGGCGCTTCTTTTCCTCCTTTACCCCGGCACACTTGTTGCTGAGGCGCGAGCGGGCATTGAAATTCCCTTCCTATTCACCGTAATCCTTTTCATGCTGGCGCTCTACAGCGCAGTGGAGAAGGGAAGCCTGTTGCGGTATTGGGCTGCGGGTTTGCTGCTGGGGGTGGCGGTGATGGTAAGGAGCCAGGTTTTGCTATTTCCGCTCCTTTTGTTGGTCTACCTCGTCTTTGCCTCGAAGAGTACGAGCGAACGGATAAAAATCGCGCTGCGGATCGCGGCGCTCGGCCTCGGAACGATGATTGTGATGTCGCCATGGGTAATCCGCAATTACAGGTTGGTGCACAAACTTGTACCTAGCGCCACCGTTGCCGGAGTCGCAGCGCAGGAAGGGCTTTACACCTGCGAACACGCCCCAGCCGGCGAGCCGTTCTCCCTGGTGCAAACGGAGGCCGGGTTCGAGCGGGCACAACTCGCCAAGCAGCTTGGCATGCCGTTCGTGGGCCCCTACTACCAACTGTTCTACTCGCCGCAGGACGAAGTTGCGTTCAACCAGGCTCTGCTCCGTGGTGTCTCGGCCGAATACCGCAGCCATCCGGAGCTTCTCGCCAGATGCTCCGCGAAGAACCTCTTCTTCAACTTCTGGTTTCTCGGCAAGACACCGCAGTCGACGCTGCTGAACGTGGCTGTGCAGACACCGCTGCTCGGACTAGCTCTCGCAGGCGTCATGGTTTTATGGAAGCGCGGCCTCTTGCGCAAGGCAGGCATAGTTTTGCTGTACATCCTCTATATCCCGGCGGTACAGGCCCCGATCATCGCGCACGCGCGCCACAGTGTGTTGATCCTTCCGTTCCTCGCGATGCTGGCCGCTATCTCCCTCGTGTCAGCCTGGCGCGCGCTGAGAATGAAGACTTCCGGAGCTCGACACAAACAAGCCGCCTTTGCGACCAGCGAGTAAACTGGTAGTCAGGCGTAAGAAGGAGGTGACGAGCAAAACGAAGCCAAAGAGGCAATAAATAGTCGGCCAGTTCGCGGGGCGAGGCAAACGGTATTTATGACCCGTGGCTTTCGACCGCCGACCTAACGGCTCGATTTATCAGGTGTCTTTCTTTGCGTCGTTGCTCTTGACTCATGCCTCCTCAATTAGCAAGTGTCCTTTTCGTCGCTGGCATCGCTGGCCTCTTCTGGCTCGATCGCGACACCTCCGTGCGCACATCGAAAGCCCTCTGGCTGCCCGTACTCTGGCTGGTCATCGCCAGCACAGGTTCTATCTCGTTCTGGCTCGGGATGGGGCCCCCCATGGAAGTCGCAGGCCAGATTCCCGAGAGCAGCTTGCTCGACCAACTTATTGCCGCGTTCTTGATGCTGTTGGCGGTAATTGTTCTCGTCCGGCGCGGCAAAGAAGTGACGAGTCTGCTCAAAGCCAGTTGGCCGATCACGCTCTATTTTTCTTTTTGCCTGATTAGTCTCGCTTGGTCCGATTTTCCCGCGTGGGGCTTCAAGCGATGGGTCCGGGCTCTGGGCGATTTGGTGATGGTGCTGATCATTGCCACGGACGCGCAGCCGATTGCGGCCTTGAAACGCCTGATTATGCGACTAGGCTTTGTCCTGTTGCCTGTGTCTGTCCTTTGGATTAGGTATTACCCGTCGCTGGGCCAGGGTTGGGATGAATACGGATTCCGGACGTTCCAGGGAGTCACCAGCAACAAAAATGCTCTCGGGAACCTCGTTTACCTTGTTGGGCTGGGAGCCTTATGGCAAATCTTGACTTTCGTCCGCGACAAGGAGAACCCCGATCGTAGGCGTCACCTGCTTGCCCAAGGCACGCTGGTTGCTGTCGGCATCAATCTTTTGTACACGGCTCAGTGCGCAACGGGCACGGCCTGCTTCATTCTTGGAACTGGACTCATGCTCGCTCTGTCCCTGCCACTCTTCCGACGCAGTACGGCGGCCGTTCATGCGCTGGTCCTCACCTTCGCGCTCGTTGGTGGTGTCGGTTACCTCCTCGGGGCCAAGGCTGCAGTCACGGAGGCGCTGGGAAGAAAACCGGATTTCACCGGGCGTACCGCAATCTGGCAGATCGTGATTCCGATGGCGCCTAACCCGATAGGCGGTGCCGGCTTTGAGACGTTCTGGGTCGGGCCCCGCGTCGCGGAGGTCGCCCGCAAGGTTAACGGGTTCTCGATGACGAATGAGGCTCACAACGGTTATATCGAGACATATCTGAACCTCGGCGTGCTCGGCTTGGGGTTTATCGCGCTGCTTTTCGGGCAGGGTTATCTCAAGGCTGGCAGTCTTTTTCGCCGCGATCCGGCACTCGGTGGCCTAATGATAGCCTACTTTGTCACAGCCGTGACCTTCAACGTTACCGAGGCTGGCTTTAGAATGCTCAGCCTGGAGTGGTTCTTCCTGCTTCTGTCGATCGTCGCGGTGAACCGCGCAAACCTCCCCGATGCAACGCCGGAACCCGGCCCGGAGCCCATCGTTCCCGTCCGTCCCCGCTGGGCAACTCCGATGTCACCGGATCCTGTCCCAATGGGAGCGGGTGTTAAAACCGGCCTTTCGCGGGATGCCATAGCCACCCGGTCCCAGCGCAAAGAACCGCCGGCGACACAGTTCCTCGTTGGCGACAAGAAGACCCGTACGTAAGGATTCGCGCCCGGAATCCAACAGTCCTTATTCCTGTGGACTGTCCTAGGAAGAACGAACAAGGTGAATTCATGAGCCGATTTCGTATTCTGGTTTTGGGGCCGGATTGCAATCCGGAAGGCATCAGCATTCCCTACGTGACCTATTCTCATGCCGTGGCCCTCACACAAGACCACGATGTTTCTTTAGTGGTTCGGTTAACCGTTGAAGATCGTGTGCGGCACGCCAAAGCGCCTTTCCGCTCCGTCGAAGTGGTTCGGATGCCATGGCTCGAGCGTATCTACGCCTGGGTCTTTCGAAACATCTTCAAATCCAACTTTGCCAGTCAGGCGACAACCGCGTTCGGATACCCCTTTGCCCTGGCTTTTGAATGGTTCGCTTGGCGGCAACTGCGAGATCGCATTTTCGCTGGCGAGTTCGACGTTGTTCTGCGCCTGGTACCCATGACGGCGGTCCTGCCCAGTCCCTTTGCCTTTTTCCTCAGGAAGGGACCAATACCCTTCGTGATTGGACCCATCAATGGGGGCCTGCCTTTCGTGCAAGGTTTCAGTCAGGCCACTGCCCAAAAGGAGTGGATCTCCAATCTGAGAGGTCTATACCGATTCCTGCCCTTCGCTCGCTCCACGTATCGCCACGCGACGGCGATCATCGCCGCCTCGTCCCAAACCTTCGCCGAATTTGCCTCCTACCGCGACAAATTGTTTTTTGTCCCGGAGCCAGGGATCGCCCGCAGCCTGTGTTATGACGACACGCGCACTCCGGAGCCGGGTTCGAAGCTCGATTTGATCTTTGTCGGAGGCCTGATTCCCTGCAAGGCTTGTGATCTCGGCCTGCGCGCGGCGGCTTCACTGCTGCGGAATGGGGTGGCGCGCTTTACCGTGCTGGGCGATGGTCCAGAGCGGAACCGGTTGGAGGAGCTTGTGAAATCCCTGGGGATTGAGAAGGCTGTTTCCTTCCGAGGTTGGGTTAGCCATGAAGAAGTACTTACCAGGCTGCGGTCCGCGGATGTCATGGTGTTTCCTTCCGTTCGCGACTTCGGTGCAGGCGTAGTCTTTGAAGCGCTCGCAACTGGAGCTGTGCCGGTGGTTGCGGACTTCGGCGGGCCCGGCGACATCGTCAATCCAAAAGTGGGCTACAAAGTGCCCCTTACGAACGAAATCGACTTCGTGGAGCGGATGGAAAAGATTCTCGCAGAACTGGCTGAAAATCGGGATCACCTTCAGCAGTTGCGCCGGCAAGGCATGGCGTATATACGGGAATCGTTGACCTGGGAGGCCAAGGCTGAGGCCACTGCTCGGATTCTCCAGTGGGCTGTCAGGCAAGGTCCAAAGCCGGACTTTCCCCCGCCTAAGGTGTTAGCGGTCGTGTAGGTTTTACCCAGCAATAACATCGTCGTGTGACAAGCGTAGACAAATAGCTGCAAAGCAACGCGATTAACGCAGCGAGAAGATATTTCTACGCATGTTCTTGGGCCGCTGACGTCAGGACGTTTCCCGCCCTTTCCAACCATCGGAACCAGGGATCTGGGGTACCATCATGGCGACGTAAGGGGTAGTCCGATGCGGAGAAAACTAAAGCACAGCGTATATAAGTTTCTCAACAGGCCTGGTCTTCGATCCCTACTCACAGCGTCGGCTGCAACCTTTGCAACTGCCCGAATAGGAAAGCTATGCAGGGTATCCTACGAGGGCGAGTGGATTCACAGATTCCCATCTTGCACCCTCGTCGAGCCCCGGCTCACGCTTTGGACGCCTGAACAAATTGAGAGGCTGACCTCTGACTTGTTCATGTATCAGTATCATCCTAAAGAAGGAGATATGATCGTAGACGTCGGTGCGGGTACCGGATGGGAGACTCTGGCTTTTTCAAGGATTGTGGGGATGTCCGGTCGTGTCATTTCCATAGAGGCCCATCCCAAGGTTTTTCGTTGTTTGTCAAAGATGTGCGCGGCGAACCGGTTAGAAAATGTCACCCTTGTTCAAGCGGCAGTGGCCGATCACGTTACAGAGGTACAACTCAGTGATTCTCCCGAACACGAGGGAAATAGCATCATTGGAACGGCTTCAGGAGTTCGAGTGGCGTGCACGACGCTGGATAGCCTCTTACAATCACTTGGGTTATCGCGAGTCGACTTCCTCAAGATGAATATTGAGGGTGCTGAGAGGCTTGCGCTCGCTGGCATGAGAGAAATGGCGCAGAAGACCAAGAATATTTGCATTTCATGCCATGATTTCCTTGCGGATGGAGGCGGTCCGAACGAACTCAGAACGAAGTCAGATGTCGTCGGCTTTCTCAAACAGAATGGCTTTGTCGTTTCGCTTCGTGAATCTGACGGACGGTGCAACGTCCGGGATTTTGTGTACGGGCGTAGTGAGGAGGAGCGTGCGAAACAAAGCTGGGCTGCTTCCGCAGCTCACTGAAAAAGGGAGACGGCCTGCAGGCTTACTGAGTCGCTGCGACAAGGTCTGTCGGAGGAGCAGCCGAAGCTCCCTGAGGGGACTGAGTGAGCGGATGCGGGTAGGTATAAGGCGTGTGGTAGGCTGCCCAAGTGTTCGTGCGGTTGCAAACGTAAAGTGTTCGTATCCGTGGCAGTAGCCGACGCCGGGAGCATTGCCACCGGGACCAGCCGTGCATGTCGCAGGCCGCGCCGATAGCAGCCCGTTCACATAGAAAGGATTCTCACCGATCTCTCGGGCAATCGGGATCTTCTTAACCGCCTACGACAGCGAGGCATATCCTACCAAAGCGACTCCGGCTGGTCTTCCTCAACGTGGAGACCGGCTCGATCGATCGACTCATCAGCGCTTACGGCTCCTCTCTCTTCGTGAAGATATAGTCGAGGGATTTGACTTGAAAGTTCCCGGAAGCATGCAACGGCCAGTCCCTTCCCCGCGGTGATGAGTCGGCGCTGTCCGCCGCGCCGGAGCAGCTCGCACTTCACGTCGAAGGCTCGTCGAGAACGCTCGAACCCATGCATCCTGTTTCACCCTGAATAGAGAAAAATGAAAATCGCATACTTGACGGCTGTCCATGACAATCCTGGAGTTCTGAAGAGGCTCATAGCAGCACTTTCGTGCAAGGATTGCGGTTTCTTCATACATATTGATCGAAAGGCGGATATTCGGCAATTCTCTGGGATCACTGGCGATAACATCTTTCTGAGTGAGGAACGGATTCCCGTGTACCATTCGGGATATACCCAGGTCGAGGCGACACTTTTGTTGCTTCGCGATGCACTGAGCCGAACCCAAGACTACGATTACTTCGTTCTTCTGGGCGGTACCCACTACCCACTTCGAAGCAAAGAATATATTCACAGATTCTTCGAGAAGAATCGTGGTACGGAGTTCATCAGCATAGCGAGAATGCCCAGCGACGCCCTCGGCATGCCATTATCAAAGCTCAACAGGATTTATTTCGAGGAAGATGAGCCCGTGCGCCGCTTCCTTTCCAGGGTCCTGGCGAAGGTCGGTTTGGCACACCGGGATTATAGGAAATGCCTCGGTGTACTCGAGCCTTACGGCGGCAGCAACTGGTGGGCGTTGACGCGAGAAGCCTGCCGGTACATGATCGAATTCGTGCAATCGAATGAGAGCCTGCCACGGTTTTTCCGGAATACGTGCTGCCCGGACGAGATGTTCTTCCATACTGTCCTCGGAAACTCGCCATTCCGATCTCGCGTTCAGAGGAACTTAACGTATCTCCATTGGCCCGCAGGGCAGCGTCCTAGCTTCCTCAACAGCGCCCACCTACAGCAAATTGAATTGTGCGACCGGCCGTGGCTTGACGATGAGTGGGGTTCCGGAGAAGCACTGTTCGCGCGAAAGTTTTCCGACGATAATCTGAAGTTGCTGGACCGAATCGATGCAATGATAATGCGAGGGAATCTTTGACCTGGTAGGCGATGGCCGTGGCGACCACCGGACTCTCCGTTTGGCAGTCAGGCAAGGCCCGACCCCGGACCTCCCGCCGCCCAAGGTGTGCACTTGGCGGGTGCCCGCCAAGTGCAGTCAGTCCCTTAAGTGTCAATACGCCACGGCTGAGTCAACCCACAGGGATCAGTTCACCGTCGCCCCGAGGTTCGTTGGAGGGGCAACTGTTGTTGCGGAAGTGGATTGGGATTGCGTGAGCGGATGCGGGTAGGTGTACGGTGTGTAGTAATCCTTCCAAGCATTTAGAGCTGTACAAACCCAAAGATGCTGCGTCGTCGAGTTCCAGTATCCCGGCCCAGGATAAGAGCCGGGGGAGTTTGCATTACTACAATTCGGAGCGCCGGCGTAAGCGCCCGCGTTCGTTGGGTTTACAGTTCCTGTCCCGACGCCAGCAGTTCCATTGAAGCTGCCCGGCTCCGCACTGGTCCCGAATTGTTGGAAGTAGTCGCGGTTGCCAACGGCTACACCGGCGCTGCCATTACCCACGAACGGTGTGCTACTATAACCGCTGGCGGGGGTAAAAGCGCTATTCCATATATAGATAGGTGAGAGTGCTTGTCGCGGCCATTGGCCCGTGAAAACATTGCAGGCTGGATTCAGCGTGATGTTGCAAACATTCGGGAAACTGCCGGACAGCAAGTCACCTTGTCCGCGTCCGGGTCCGTCGATGCACGCGGAGCCGTTCGACCAGGCAGTTGTAGTGGTTGTGTTGCAAAGCCCCCAGCCATTTGAAGGATTAATTCCGCACTCGCCGTAGGTACTGGTATCTTTGCAGGTATAATCAACATCAACTGCACGCTGGTAGCCGTTGATGGTGTTGCCCCAGTAGATTTCGGCTCCGCCGTTGTTCGACGTTGTCGGTCCTCCATTGCCAGGAGCTAACGTAGAAGTCCAAGTGTTTTGATAAACTTCGATTGCCCTGGAAGCCCTGCCACGGTCATGGATTCCGTGATTGGACATAGTTGGAGTATGGGTCTGTCTGGCTATGGTCGTGTTGTGCCTGAAAACGTAACGTGCTCCGTCATGGGAGTCGGTATTTCCGTGGTCATCGAATAAGTTGTCCTCGACAAAGAAGAAATTCACCGTGCCCCACTGGTCGGGCTGGTTCCATGCCTCATCCCCTGTGCCATGGGCGCCATTATTGTTGTTCTCGAAGTATAGTCCGCCCACCCCTCCCGTGGCTTGGAAATAGTTGTGGTCCGCTACACCATAGACTCCACCTATGTTCAGTTCGTGGGAAAAGGCAATCATATTGAAATGATTGTGGTCTAGGCGGACGGAGGTAGAACCGCCGCCGATTGCGATCATGCCGTTATTTGCCGGTGTGCTCAAAGAATCCTGAAAGAAAGCAATGCCAGTAAGTCGAAACGATTTGCCTGCTAGCGCTTGAATGCTAATGTTTTGATTGACTCCGCCGCTGCCATGATTCACTTCATCAATGATGATGGTCTGGTCCGTGCCAGTAGTGGATGTCCCGCCCGTGGTGGCCGACATAGCCCCTGCGCCCTGAATCGTGACCGACGTGGTGAACCTGCCGGATACCTGAGAGGTTCCTGTCCACTTGCAAGTTCCTGCGGGAATCGCGATGATGTCGCCGTCAACCGCATGAGCAATCTCGGTGTTAATGGCTGTCTGCACGTCAGCCGGGCTGCAAGATGCAGCCTTATACGTTTGCTGTGCAGAGGCTTGAAACGCCCATAAACACCCTATCAAAATGAATATCGGTAATTTTCTAGTTCTCTTCATAAGCTCCATTCCTCAATGCCTGCCCCTGAGAATCATGATGTGCAGAAACAACAATAAAATCTACTGTACTGGTGGGTAGTCTGCGCACAGGGTCTTCGGACAGGCATAGCGCTTGTCCCTCCTAGGCCGAACGGGCAGGTTATGGATGAGGAGCGCATAGCCGTGGGGATCCCTACCTCCGTTCGCCTGCAACCATTCGCTTCCGCAGGGAGCCCGTGCCAACACCGTTAGCAATTTGTCGCAAAGGTCTGCCATCTTGATCGCATTGCAAGACCATGTGTGAAAAGGATGAATGATTAACTAATGTATCTTCAATGTTTAGCTTTGTATTCTAGAATTGACCTTGCGTCTTTCCCTGAGGCCGCGGCAGGAACCTTGTTTATGACAAGACCAAGTTCTCGACAAATTACGACCAGCCGCATGAAACGACCCTCTCTATGTTGAGCGGCCATTCTGAGGTGACGTTATTTTCTGAGAAAAATAAGAACAGCGTGCAATTCCCGATTTCAACTCAATGGTGACCATCGCAAAAAGCGCAGATGCGATCAGAAAGCCGAACCCCACGCCCAAGGTTGAACTGAGTGTCGCCTTACTCACTGGCTGCCAAGACAGGTCTTATGCTTTTGGATTGGCAATGGCGCTTTCTTCAAAGGGGGTACAGATAGACATAATTGGGAACGACCGTGTGGACAGTCCAGAATTTCATACCACCCCGAACTTGACCTTCCTCAATCTGGGGGGGATACAACAACCAGAGGCCAGTTTCTCTACGAAGCTTTTCCAAGTCCTGCTTTACTACCTGCGCTTGATTCGCTACGTGACTTTCGGAAATCCTAAACTCATCCATATTCTATGGAATAGCAAGTTTGAATACTTTGATCGAACGCTTCTTCTGATTTATTGCAAACTTCTTCGGAAGAAGATTGTACTGACAGCGCACAACGTGAACCGGGGGAAACGAGATTCAAGCGATTCGCTTCTAAATCGCCTAACTTTAAGGATTCAATATCGTTTGGCCGATCAGATTTTCGTCCATACGGACAAAATGAAAAGTGAACTTCTTGACGATTTTGGAGTTCGACAAGAAGCTGTTGCAAGGATTCCCTTCGGGATAAACATCGCCGTCCCGCATACCTCTCTTACTCCTACTGCGGCAAAGCACAAATTGGGCATTCAAAGTTGGGAGAAAACGATACTCTTTTTTGGAAGAATAGCGCCCTACAAGGGTCTCGAATTCTTGCTGACGGCGTTTCACAAGATTTCGTCAAACCACGCGAATTACCGGTTGATTATCGCCGGCGAGCCCATGAAGGGATATGAGGAATACATAAACAGAATCCACCAGGTGGTAAGCCAGACCGAGAGTCACGATCGCATAATTTCGAAGCTCGAATTCATTCCCGATGAGGACACGGAACTATACTTCAAGGCTGCGGATGTTTTGGTGCTGCCATACAAGGATATTTTCCAAAGTGGAGTCCTCTTTTTGGGGTATAGCTTTGGACTCCCCTCGATCGCGGCTGATGTGGGATCGTTCAGGGAGGACATTGTTCAAAGTAAAACTGGATTTCTGTATATCCCGGGTGACTCGATGAGTTTGGCGAACACGATTGAGTGTTTTTTCGAGAGTGACCTTTACAAGGAGCTGAATACGCGTCGGGGCGATATACGAGACTACGCATCCGCCCGGCACTCCTGGGACACGGTCGGCGAACTAACCCGAAAAGCGTACGAAGGACTGATAGCCCGGAAAGTCAGCTGAGATACGCCCTCGAATCCAGGGCCTGTGGACTCCTTAGGCTTATCTCGCGGGATGAACCGTCCACGTACTGAAGGCAGAATTCTTTCGCCCGGCTCATGCCTGGTGTCCAGAAAATAGAGAACGATAACGGAAAGCTACGGCCGAAGAGTCCACGTCCAGCAGCCCCTCCGAAATGAGCCGACCCTTGCAACGATTCATTTTCATTTACGCGAAAAAGCAAGTGGCAATTTCATCGTGTCAGAGATTTGGTCGACGTCGGGCGGAAGCGAGTTGAGCTGTACCGCTTTACCGGCAAGAGTTGTACGACAATACAACGTACATGAACCCACCAACATTCTGTTGAGAGGTCGCTTCCCAAAGTTGGACAAAAACCTATTCGCCGTTCTCAACGAGATCATGACAAAGTGGCAAGAACCAGATGGCTCCTTCCGAAGCCGTCAGCTATTCCTTGGCTGGGAAAACACTCCCATGCAGCGGTGGGCCGCATCGCAATTGTTTAGAAGCCTTTGCTTCTTGCTTTATCGAAACACAAAGAACTAGGAAATCAAATTCTCGAAAGGAACTGGCGAGAATATGTTCGGGATTTGTGGACAATATAGGGGCTGCTCAAGGTCCAGGCCAGAATATTCTAAGCCTACATCTGCGAAACGGCAGAGGTCGCATAGCCACCACGGAGGACGTCTGCGTCCGTTCGATTGCAATCACCCGCTCGGGCGAGGGCGTCAAAACTCTGTAGTGCCAGCAACCGAGATTGATGAGGGGAAACCTTTAGCAATTTGTGGCAAACGGATTCCATTGTCGTTGCTTTCTTGACCGCATGGTTGTCCTGCGGCTGATATGTTTTTCTTATGCCAAATGGCTAACGTCCTTATTTTCAAGCTACAAGCTATGTCTTGCGAGCTCGGCCTTTGCGTCGCTCCCGAAGCCTCTGGCAGGGCGATTGCAGGTTGGTCGTGGTCATCTTGACCTAATAATGGCGGGTAGCCTGCGACTCGGTCTATCTGAGTGTTTCAGATTGATGACGCGAGCAATGGACAAGGTGCCGAAGCTGCTTTATTCGGCGACCCATTCGACGCAGCCGGGTTTCTCCTCTAGTACCCAGTCCTAAGATCATGGAATTCCCAAGCGCGGCTCGAGCGAGGCCTTCTTAGCATTCGCAGCTCTAACTAAAGAGGAGGCCCTGACCGTCTTAATTAGGATGAAGCACTACACGTATCAGGGCTAATGTCAACTTGGGAGTGCTATAAAGGTATGAAACCACTTGTCTCGATACTCATTCCCGCTTACAACGCTGAAAACTGGATCGCGTACACACTCCAATCCGCAGTGGGGCAGACATGGCCGCGCAAAGAGATCATCGTAATAGACGATGGATCTAGGGATAAGACAGCCGAGGTGGTGCGCCGCTTGGCGTCAAAGAACGTCAAAGTCGTGTCGACCGACAACCAGGGACTTTCGGGGGCGTTGAACACCGCCTACCGGCTATGCCAAGGGGATTACATCCAAGAACTGGACGCGGACGATATTTTGGCGCCTAACAAGATTGAGAAGCAGCTAGCAGCGCTTCGGGAGGGCGACAGCAAGCGAATACTGCTTTCCGGTCCGTGGGCGTACTTCTACTACCGGACCAGCCGCGCCCGGTTCGTTCGAAACTCGCTGTGGGAGGATCTTTCGCCCGTGGAATGGATTCTGAGAAAGATGGTTGGGACCTGTCACATGCAAAACGCAACATGGCTCGTGAGCCGGGAACTGGCCGAGGCTGCAGGACCGTGGAACACACGGCTCCAATATGATCAAGACGGCGAGTATTTTTGCCGCGTACTCTTGGCCTCGGAAGGTACCCGATTCGTGCCGGAAGCCAGAATTTTCTATCGAGTCTGTGGTACGAACCGAATAAGCTTTATTGGCAACTCGGATGTAAAGAAAAACTCCTTGCTTCTCTCCATGCGATTGCATATCGAATATCTGCGTTCGCTCGAAGAGAGCGAACGTGTTCGAAAAGCTTGCGTGAAATATATGCAGGCCTGGTATCACTCTTTCTATCCGGAAAGGCCAGATATCATGGCGGAGTTACAGAGCCTGGCCGGAGAACTGGGAGGACATCTAGAGATACCGCACCTGTCGTGGAAATATGCCTGGATAAAATCGATCTTGGGGTGGAAAGCGGCGAAAAAAGCACAGTGGACTCTTTCGGAATCAAAATCTTCTTTGTTAAGGCAATGGGACAAAGCAATGTTTGAACGCGAAACACGTGAGGCGAGCCGTCAGACCTTGTAGCCATGCCGATGGGATCAGAACTCAAGAGACGAAACGAGGGTATGCGTATTCAACAAGTAGACAGGATCAACGCTATCTGGGAGGAACACCTCGAGGTCGCCAGAGCCCTGCCGAAGCTTGCGACAGAAGTATCCAATGCTGTGGACATGATCTCTTCCTCCTTGGCTGCCGGAGGTCAGTTGTTCCTCGGAGGGAACGGGGGATCAGCCGCAGATGCGCAACACATCGCTGCCGAGCTTACAGGTCGCTTCTTGTTAGAGCGGCAACCCCTCCGAGCCATTGCGCTGCACGGCAACACCTCGGCTCTTACGGCAATCGGAAACGACTACGGATATGAACATGTGTTTGCTCGCGAGCTCACTGCCCATGCCCGACAGGGTGACGTTCTGATGGCGATCTCTACCAGCGGCAACAGCCCTAATATTCTGCGCGCGATTGAGGCCTCTCGGAAGTGCAAAGTCAAAGTCATCGGTTTGACGGGTGAGTCGGGGGGCCACATGCGGTCGACGTGCGATCTGTGTCTGTGTGTTCCTTCCAGATCAACCGCGCGAATTCAGGAAATGCACATCACGATCGGGCACGCGATCTGCGAGCTTCTGGAAGCGAGACTGGCAAAGGCATGAAAGAGAGTATCCAAACCCATGAGGAGGATATGGGCTATCAAAGCCAAGCAGGGTTGTCTGAGGCAAAGCTGCCCAACTCGGCGGCTGTGACCCTGCTGACCGGGGGTGGCGACAAACCTTGCGCATTCGGTCTGGCAACTGAGCTCATCTCAAAAGGAGTCGGTCTGGACGTGATTTGTAGCGACGAACTCGATTGCCCTGAATTCCACGGCAAGCGGGGAGTGAACTTTATGAATCTCCGCGGCGATCAGCGTCCGGATGTCAGCTTCGTCAGAAAAGCGTTCAGGTTTTCGATGTACTATGCCAGGCTGATTCGCTATGCCGTAACCGCCAAGCCGAGAATCTTTCATATCCTGTGGAATAACAAATTCGAGCTGTTCGATCGAAAGCGGCTCATGCTCTACGATAACGCTTTGAGGAAAAAGATCGTTCTCACAGTTCACAACGTTAATTCATGTAAGCGAGATTCTAAAGATTCTGCCCTCATCGGTTCGGAATACGACGGCAGGAGATTCGAGACTTCGCGACAGAACACCATTCCTGGCTACGTGGTCGGCCAAGCGACCCTGAGGAGGTATGCCAGCTTGCTTCGCATACCCTATCCAGGCAATTTGGCGAACCGTGATGGATCCAGGGCTACTCTCAACGTCAAGGCCCTGTCATGAAACCGTCGGGGGAAAATGGCCGCAGCGGGGGGACTAAGCTCGGCAAGACCCCAATCGCAGCTCTCCAGAAGGTCAATGTGAGCCATTAAACCAGGATCTTAAGAGAACAGATCTTAAGAGAACAGACGACTTGCGGTTGTTCCTACTAGGCATAAGCGCCAGAGTCGCGGGTCAATGGGTGGCTCAAAGCGGAAAATTGGTATGATTCCCAAGATACTGCATTATTGCTTCGGGATGTCCTCTGACGCTGGTGGTAAGCCATGGAGCCTGGTCCATTATGCGTGCCTGAGAAGTGCCATTGAGCGCATAAGACCGACGGACGTCTTTTTCTACTTCGAGAAAGAACCAACAGGACCATGGTGGGAACTCTCACGCGGGTTCGTAACATTGGAGAGAATAAAGGCCCCACGCGAGATCTTCGGGAACCCAGTGATGCATTTTGCCCATCGCGCGGATATAGTCAGGTTAGAAAAGCTGTTGAGCAGGGGAGGAATTTATCTGGATGCCGATGTTTTTGTCCACCGCACTTTTGATCATCTGCTGAGCCAGGCAACGGTGCTCGGAAAGCAGGTGGTGGATGAAAGGGAACTCGGGTTATGCAATGCCGTAATTCTCGCCGAGCCTCAAGCAACTTTCCTTAAGAGATGGCACTCTGAATATCGATCATTTCGCTCGACGGGGCACGACGCCTATTGGGACGAGCATTCGGTACAGCTTCCGTATCAACTTTCCAAGCAGTTTCCCGGCGAGATTACAGTGCTGCCGCCCTTCGCATTTTTTTGGCCTACATTCAAGAAAGCAGATCTTGCGTTGATCTTCGATTCTTCCGCGCCAATCGATCTTTCGGGAGCATACGCAACTCACTTATGGGAAAGTCTTGCCTGGGAACCATACTTGGAGCACTTGACGCCTGGACGCGTGCGCTCCATTGATACCAACTTCCATCGCTGGGTAAGCCCAATGATCGCGTCGCTCCCCGATGGCTTCGGCGCTCCGACAGTTACGGCCCGCTTCGCGCGCGGCGTTCGTCAGCTAAAACGACATGTTCGCTCTGCCATGCGATTGTGGGCTGCTCGGTTAAAGCCGAGAATTTTCAATTAGAATCATGCGAATTGGCTGGTGGCCCGTCTTTGCCTTTGACGTCGCCTGGCGATGGCTTCCGTCTTGCACAAGATAATTCCATTTGCACAAGCGAGGACGCCGTCGTCAAGCTCGGAAAGAGCATACTGATTAGCGTCGATGTACGTTATCGGTCCGCCGGGAATTCAGACTCGCAGTTCCGGTATACAACTGAGGGCGCGTTGAGTCTGGATAATCAATATGATTCGTAAATATTTGAATAAAGCGAGGAGGATTAAAGATGATCTTCTGTATGGTCAGGAGATTATCCGAAGGCGTGTGGATACGCTGGCCATAATCGAGCGCGAAAGATACGTGAAAGAATTACTTTTACATCCCAGATATGACGACAAAAAGCGCCTCGAAAGATATGGTTTTAAAGTGTGCTCACAATATGACGAGGACGGCATCATTCAAGAGATTTTCAATCGGATTGGCTTCGGTGCCAGGTCCTTTGTTGAGTTCGGCGTCGAGAATGGCTTGGAGAACAACACACTCAAACTCTTGTTGGAAGGCTGGAGCGGCCTATGGATCGAGGGCAGCGAGAGCTTCGTGTCACAAATCAATGCAAAGTTTCAAGACGTTGTATCGAATGGCAGGTTGCGGGTTAAAGCAGCCTTTATTACCCGTGAGAACATCAACAGTTTGATTGGGGAACATTATGCCGGCGAGATCGACCTGCTATCGATCGACATCGATGGGAATGATATTCACATTTTTGACGCAATTGATGTGATACGACCGCGCGTTATCATCATTGAGTATAGCGGTAAGTTTCCGCCACCAATGAATGTCGCGCAACTCTACAACCCGGAGCACCGATGGAAGGGAACTGATTATGGTGGATCTTCCTTGGTAGCCATCAATAATGTCGCTGGCCGTAAGGGATATAGCCTTGTTGGCTGCGGTATTGTCGGTGTCAACGCATTCTTTGTAAGAAACGACCTGTTAGGTGACAGGTTTCAGGCGCCATTCACCGCCGAGAATCATTACCAGCCAGCTCGTTATTTTCTCTGGCAGACTTATGTCTCTGGCCATCCACCGGACTGGGGACCATATGAGAAGGTATAGAACAAGAATCATAAGCGGGCCGTCGTGCCAGGGGGCCTACTTCTGCTATACAGCCATAACGGGGTTTGGAAGTATTCAACAATGACTAAAGACCTTCAGCGACATCTCCGAATATTCCAAATTCCGCTAACCGCTAAGTTATGTCGCCCGAAGGGCCACGGTCTTTCTTCATATTTGAAAGAAGTCTCGACTCCCAAGATCATACTCGGACGAACCTCAAGTGGCTTTCCGAGCGCTCTCTTCGACATTGCTGACCACACAGACCGGTGCGACAAACTCGCCACCTGTGGCTGCCCCGTTTTTGGCCGTTGATCTACCTCTCAAGGACCACGTATGGCGTCCCAACAAGAGTTATCAGATGCCCTCAGCACTGAACATTTGCAAACAGACCTAAAGGGCCGGTCTGTCCGAGGGGGAGTGCTGTCTGTAGTGGCGCAGGTCGCCCAAGTTCTCGTGCAATCAATCGCAACGATGGTACTGGCACGGCTGCTGACTCCAACTGATTTCGGGCTGGTGGCAATGGTTACAGCTGTAACGGCCATAGCCGCTGGGTTCGCGGATCTCGGCCTGACGGAGGCGACCATCCAACGAAAGGAGATCAGCCACAATCAAGTCAGCACGTTGTTCTGGATCAATGTTGCGATGGGGCTCTTGCTCACGCTCCTTACGGCGGTCATGGCACCAGTGTTGGCCTCGTTTTATCGGGAACCCAGGCTCGTAGGCATCACCCTTGTGGTGTCTCTCTCGTTCCTCATCGGCGGTCTGAGGGGGCAACACAATGCACTTCTCAAGCGCCAGATGCGTTTTTCATCGATAGCAATGCGAGATGTGACTTCCAATATTGTTGGAGTTTCTGTCGCCATCACGATGGCTTGGCAAGGGGCTGGATACTGGGCAATCGTTGCTCTCCCGCTAACTCTAAATTTTACTCAAATGGCTCTGTCTTGGTTGATGGTCAAGTGGAAGCCGGGATGGTTTCATCCTGATCCCGAAGTTCGTTCCATGATAGGCTTCGGCGGTAACGTTGCAGCTTCCTACGTTGTTTTCAATTGGATCAGCAATGCCGACAATATCCTTATCGGCTGGTATTGGGGAGCCGGCCCGCTGGGGTTGTATTCGAGAGCCTACAATCTCCTTATCTTGGCGATACACCAAATTACGGCCCCAACCGTCAGCGTTGCAATACCTGCTTTCAGCAGAATCCAGGGAGATCCAAAGCTCTTTGCGCGGTACTATCTTCGCATCATCAACTTGATTGTATGGATCAGCGGTTCCCTTTTTGGCTTTCTTTTTGTTGCTGCCGAACCAGTTATTGTCCTGGTGCTCGGAGAGAAGTGGCGGCAAGCTGCGCCCGTATTCCGGATCCTTACCATCTCGGCTTTGGGACAATTGCTTCTCCAGTCGACGCTATGGTTGTTTGTGAGTCGCGGGGAATCGGCGCGCCTTCTCAAACTCATGCTAGTGATCACCCCTATTATGATCGGCAGCTTTATGATCGGGCTGCCTTTTGGGATCAAGTGGGTCGCCTTATCTCTCTCCCTAGTTCTACTTGCCGTTCTTCCCTGGATACTCAAGTTTAGCTTTCGCGACACAGACTTAACCTTGCGGAGATTAGGGCGAGCACTGCTGTACCCCGTTTCAGTAAGTCTGTTGGGAATTCTTTCTGCAGAATTTACCGTTCACTTGCTCCCTCGAGAGGGTCTGGTTTCGCAACTCCTGGTGTCCGCCGTGGGTTTTGCAGGGGCTTATGCTCTCGCAGCGCTCATACCACCTGTTCGCAGCGAAATTTTCTCTTTTAGGGGCTTACTTAGCGATCTGCGACCGTCGGGTGGCGGTGCCGAGTCCGCCTGAGTTGGTGCACGATGATCTATCGGATTGATCCGACAAAAGACGCCCGGTGGACGGAATTTGTGAAACGTCACCCCAAGGCATCAGTCTTCCATTCTGTCGGGTGGCTCCAGGCACTCGGGAGCACATATGGCTATGAACCAGTGGTATTCACCACTTCGCCTCCAACCGAAGAGTTGGAGAATGGGCTTGTATTCTGTCGGGTGGAGAGCTTTATCACCGGGCGTCGTCTTGTCTCGCTGCCATTTTCAGATCATTGTGAACCGCTTTGCGACTCAAATGAAGAGTCAGACAACCTAATTTGCAATTTTCAGGCAGCCTTGGAAAATCAGAAGGTGAAATATGTGGAAGTTCGTCCGGCGGATGACAATTTCAGTCAAACATTGGAAAAGAATAAGTTTCAACCAGTGGCGAAATATTTTCTGCATATCCTTAGTCTGATTCCGGATTTGCCCGAGATCTTTCGGGGCCTTGATAAGGATTGTGTCCAGCGCAGGATTCGGAGAGCAGACCATGCTTCTCTTGTGGAGCAATGCGGTCGATCCGAAGGATTGCTTAAGGATTTCTACGGCTTGTTTATGCTTACTCGCAGCCGACACCAGCTTCCTCCTACTCCATACGCCTGGTTTCGAAACCTAGTCCTCTGTCAGGGCGAGGCACTGGAGATTCGTGTGGCGTATAAAGATGAGACTCCGATCTCCGCCATTCTGACGATACAGTTTAAAGAGACGGTCTACTATAAATATGGATGTTCCGATGCCCGGTTTAATCAGTTCGGGGCAACCCCCTGGCTCTTCTGGAAGGCGATCGTCGCGGCGAAAACAAGGAACGCAACAAAATTTGACTTTGGCCGGACCGAAGAGGATAACCCGGGACTACTTGCGTTCAAGAATCATTGGGCCCCTCATCCTCGGTCTTTGATTTACTGGAGATATCCGGACGGTTCTTCTCTTGCTTCGGTCACGGGCTGGAAACTAAAGATGGCGAAGCGTGTGTTTTCTTGTCTTCCGGATAGAATACTTGATATTGTCGGGAACTTGGTATACAGACACATCGGTTGAAAAGTACCATAGACGGCTTTCGGGATGCTCCGTAGGCTGCCAAGACAAGGACACTTTTTGATATCCGCCGCTTTAGAAAGGTAAGTAACCGCGTCATTCGTGCGTCAAATCTTATTGGATTATTATCGCGTGCCCTCATGTTTTGCGGAGGGGATCACCACGACTGTCGACCGCACGTCGGACGATGTGGGCTTTTTTAAATTTGGCCCCAAGATCGTTTGTTACGGGCGAAGCCAGTCGGGTGTTGCCGCAAACTTGGTCGGAGCGGGTCATTACGATGCCGCCAAAGCTGTTCACCGCGATGGAGCGACAATTCGGCTTCCATTTAGCTTTGCCGAGGTGATCGATAACCTGCGTCTGGAACACTATCGGCAAGAAGTCATTCCTGGAAGGGAAGTGCTTGCCGCGAGCGAGTCGATTCGTAAGTTTTACTATTTGATTCGAGGACTCCTGCCGGTAAAAGCTCGCCGTCACTTGCAAAGAATCTACTTTCAAGATTGGCACAAACTACCCTTCCCGTCTTGGCCAGTAGACTTTACAGTCGATGATCTCCACGAAGCGTTTCTGCGGTTATTGATGGAAACCTCCAGTCTCAAGAAGGTTCCATTCATTTGGTTTTGGCCGGAAGGCGCACCCAGTTGCCTAATGATGACGCACGACGTCGAAACACAAGCGGGCCGCGACTTCACGGCCCAGTTGATGGACTTGGACGATTCCCGCGGGATTAAGGCATCGTTCCAAGTCATTCCCGAGAAGCGCTACGAAGTCTCAGATGAATACGTTGGAGAGATCCGAAACCGGGGATTCGAATTTAATGTCCACGATCTGAATCACGATGGGCGATTGTACCGGGAACGGAAGGAGTTTGAACGCCGAGCGGAAAAGATAAATGGCTATCTACGCCAATACAACACCCGTGGATTTCGGGCTGGGTCTATGTACCGCAACCAGGATTGGTACGACGTCTTCGAGTTCTCCTACGACATGTCCGTTCCGAATGTTGCGCACCTCGAACCAACGCGAGGCGGCTGTTGCACGGTGATGCCATACTTTGTTGGCAAGGTCCTCGAACTCCCTCTGACCCTAGCGCAGGATTATTCTCTCTTTCACATTATGGATGACTATTCGATTGATCTGTGGAGGCAACAGTTGAGGCTACTCAGACGCCGGAACGGACTGATGAGTTTTATTACGCATCCCGATTATCTGATTGATCATCGGGCGCGCAATGTTTATGAATCCCTTCTGGATTATCTGCGAGAAATGATTTCGAGGGAAAAAGTATGGAGTGCTTGTCCCGGAGAAATAGACCACTGGTGGAGGGCTAGGAGTCAGATGAAGATGATCCCTGAAGGAGACGATTGGAAAATTGTTGGGCCAGAGGAGGAACGGGCGCGGCTGGCGTATGCCGTCCTGAACGGTGACCACCTGGTGTATCAGCTTGCCGAAAACCGCAGATAAGTAAGCGTCTGGTCTGAACTGGTCTGAACCAAGCGATTCACAGGAATCTCCTCATTGGAATGAAGGAGAGCTTTCTAGCCGGGCGGATGGCTCATCCATGAAACATGCAACGAGTATCCTACACCGACACTTGCGGTAGAGCCGTTCGCCCAGCAAATTTCCTTATCCGTTCCGATTCCTGCTTGGGTCTTTGCAAATCCTTGACAAGCTGCTGATGGAGCCTTAGTGTTCTTTCCGTGCCCGTGGACTTGCCATGCGTGCATAAGTTCTAATGGCTTTTAGTATCGGCTGAATTTATCGGTCGGCGATAGCACAGGGGGACAGCTATGTGGCGATCCATCCCGCTCCTCGGAATTTTAATCGCATCACCAGTAATCAGCTGGTGTGACACAGTTCAGTTTGCCGTTCCTCCGGCGAATATAGGAACGCTCATCCAGGGACCCGTGAACTTGGACCTCTCCTCCTCTGGCCTCAATGGCACTGTGCTCGCGGGTCAAAGTCTATCGTTGGATTTGCTGCTCAGTAACGATGTGCTCGCAAGATTATTTCTGCCAGACCCAGGCACGTTCGGGATAGAGCTCAGTATCCATACCAACGCAGGAACCTTTCCGGGATTTGCTGGCCCTACCACAGGATATCTCCTTGACCCCAGTGGTAACCAGTTCGGCGGCACTCAGGTTGCTGGGAGAGCCGCCGGTGATGATGGGACATTTGCCATGGGACTGGTTTCGTTTACCTTAGGCAATTTAGGAGGGGCACAAGTCGTTGACATTAGCGGCGTGCACTTCGACACCTCATTGCCCGCCACTGGATTTGTGATCACGAACGCTCAGCTTCTGTTTAGTTTTAATAGTGCCTCTGACGGTGTCGAATTCGGAACCGCGCAGCAGTTGCCAGAGCCGTCGACAATCGGGCTAATTCTAGGCGGCGCGCCGTTGATTGCTCTTATAGCCTGGCGTAGTCGTCGCAAACTGCTCTTCGTCAACGTGCCGTAGTCTATCCCTGCTCTTTCCAACGCTGGCACCGTAGCGGCGCAAGATTGTGCGTCGTCCTGAAGCTGTCTTCCTTAGCAGGCAAGTTGCTTCGTTGTTTCGAAACAACGACACTTCCGCCCATCTTCCTGCCTAGCAACTGCGAACTGTACAGACAACAGCCCAGGCTCCCTAGACCGGGCTATTTCCGCGTCCCACCACGAGCGACCTGGTTCACAGAGGAGCCAACTTTATCGCTGCGATCCAAATTCATTCAGCGGTCCACATTATCCAGCAGCCAGATGCTGCCGGACTCTTCCGCCATGGTCAACACGAGTTTGTCCTGGGTGAGCGAAAGTCCGACCGGCGGTATCCACCGTGGAATCATCAATCGAGGACTTTCAAAGTTCGAGACCTGAAACGGCTGCCCGACCGTCTTACCTGCGGCCGGATCGAAGTGGATCCCCCAGACATTGAAGAAACCGCCGCGCCTAGAAACAAAATAAATTGTCTTACCATCGGGAGACCAGCGAGGCTTGTCGTCCCATTGCTTGCTGTTGGTGATGCGTGTCCACGGACCGCCCGACGTGGGCACTACGTAGATCGTGGATTCCAAATTAGGTGAGTCGACGACAGCCTCAAAGACAATCCATCGCCCGTTAGGAGAGAAGTATGGCTGGTAGTTGGTACGCCGGGGATCGGAAGTAATCTTTTGCGCCGCGGTTTCGGCATGAGGCGCTGCAGCAACCGGGACCAACCAGATTCCTTCGCTTGATGACGTCAACAGCCACTTGCCGTCTGGAGACCAATCCCAGACCCCGCGACTGCTACCCAGCGGCTTTTCTTCATGGCTTTGGCTGGACCAGAGCATGAGTTGTCGCTCGTTCGTCCTGCGATTTCTACGCTGGTAGGCGAGTTGCGTGCCGTCGGGCGACCACCGTCCGAACCAGCGTGAATAGTCGTCGGATATAAGCGGGACCTCGCTCCCATCCACCAGTGACTTCACCCACACTTCATTTCGGACATCCATGTAAGCCAGCCCGAGGCTTTCGCCATGAGGAACCTGATAGGAAACCTTCGTTCCATCCCGCGATAAGGTTGGATCCACAGACAGCCTTCCGGGCGAAGTGATGGCCTCGCCGCTGCCCCTGATCTGGCCAGCGGCGGCATCAAACGGAAAGAGCCAAGTTCGGATCCGCTGGGACTTCGCGGTGAAGGCCAGCCGCCTGCCATCGGTTGAAACTGCGACTCCTGCATCGGGTCCCGGCCCGGTAGTCAGACGATCGATCGCTGTGGCTCGTAGCGTCTTAGGATCGACTGTCATCTTCCAAATGTTTTTCGCCCCTCTGTAGCTTCGCTCGAAATAAATCACATCTCCGAAAGGTGACCAAGAGAAAGAGTAGTCCCCTAGCTGCAGGCCAACTTCACCTTCTCCAGAAGCCTCTGCGAGCTTCCTCTGGACCGCAGGAGCAATTTCCAGCTTGATTCCAGGCCCCCTGCAATCGGTACT
>Ga0207646_10000415_pt1 | contig 57158 bp, 44 predicted proteins | sample KBSK5502metaG_FD_184343 | JGI IMG/M metagenome (GOLD analysis project Ga0207646, IMG submission 184343) | Corn, switchgrass and miscanthus rhizosphere microbial communities from Kellogg Biological Station, Michigan, USA - KBS K5-50-2 metaG... | ecosystem: Host-associated > Plants > Roots >...
CTCGCGCTGGAAACGGGCCAAAGCCTGCTGGTCGTTCGCCAATTATTCTTCCGGCAGAAACTTCAGAGCAGCAAAACGATGCAGCGTCGTGTCCCCGGCCTTGTTAGACGATACCCATCCCTACACCGTCCAGCATTTTCGATGACGTGGTAATGCAAGATGGTCTGGCCGAGCAAGTGAAGAGCGCCCACTCCCTGCGGGGCATGGTAGGAGACTGAAGAGCCGGCGTCAACCGGAGCGCGGGTCAGGCACCTGGGGAATTCCCGACGAGCAAGCCCTTCATGAAACTTCGTGCCCTTAGTGGTTGATCGTTTTTGTGGGAGCCATTAGTCAGTCGCGGATACACGGCAGTGCTTTATAATCGCGCAGCCCGATGCCATCGAAAAAATCTGCCAAGCCGCACCCTCAGCCCACCGACGCGCTCGTCTACCCTCGCTTCTCAGGGCTGTCCACTTTCATGCGTCTGCCGCACATCCCTCGAGCTGGCGAACTCGATCTAGCGCTCATCGGTATCCCATTCGACGGCGGCACCACTTACCGTCCCGGCGCCCGCTTTGGGCCTCGGCACGTACGCGAACAGTCCTCCATCATTCGTCCCTGGAATCCTGTGTTGAACTGCAATCCGTTCAAAAAGTGGCGTATCGCAGATTATGGTGACCTCTCGCTCAACCCGCTTTCGATCGAAGACACGTTCCGCCGCGTTGCTGATCAGTTAAGTGCGGTCTTGTCCCAGAAAACACGCCCCGTCTGCGTGGGCGGAGACCACTCCATCCTTCTGCCGATTCTCCGCGCCATTCACAAACGCCATGGACCCGTAGCCCTGGTCCAGTTCGACGCCCACAACGACACCTGGAGCGGTTACTTCGGCAGTCCGCACTCGCACGGAACACCAGTCCGCCGCGCGGTCGAAGAGGGTCTTCTGTTAGAAGGCGGCGTGTTGCAGGCGGGTTTACGGGGCCAAGTTTACTCCCAAGGTGACTTCAGCTTCGGCCGCGAGCAGGGCTTCCATGTGATTACTTCGGAGAAAATCCACCGCTCGGGAGCCGCATCCGTCGCGCGCGTCCTGAAGAAATTCCGAGGCAAGCCGGTATATTTCACTCTTGATATTGACGTCGTCGATCCAGCATTCGCTCCCGGCACGGGCACTCCCCAGGTCGGTGGACTTTCCAGCGCGCAGATCCTCGACCTGGTGCGCTGTTTGAAAGGACAGAACCTTGTCGGATGCGACCTGGTAGAAGTCTCGCCGCCCTACGACAACGGCGAAATAACGTCGCTGCTCGCGGCCAACCTGCTCTACGAGATGATCTGCCTCTTCTGAACATTTTGCGTTAACCATGCCCCAACTCGCCCGCAAACTGCGCGTCACCGACTACTTCACCCTCGGCTGGGGGACCATGGTGGGCGTCGGCTGGCTCGTCATCATGGACGACTGGCTCTTGCGCGGCGGTTCTCTGGGAACAGTACTTGGCTTCGCCATAGGGAGCGCGCTGTTATTTCCCATCGGTTGGGTCTACGGCAAGCTGGTGATGGCGATGCCCGACGCCGCTGGCGAAGTCGCCTACACCTCGGCGGTTTTTCCCCGCCCCGTCAGCTTCGCCACGGGATGGATGATGACCCTCGCCTACTTCATCGTCTGTCCGTGGGAGGCTGTAGCCGTCGGCCGTATCGCTGGCTACATTTTCCCCGCGCTCGACTCCGTGGAACTCTATCGCATCGCCAGCCGTCCCATATTTCTTCCCCATCTGGTCATTGGCCTCGTTCTTACCGCGCTCCTCACCGTCCTTAACTACCGCGGCGTTAGGCTGAGCGCGACGTTTCAAAATTGGACGAGCTTCGGCACTCTGGCACTCTTCATCCTCTTTATAGCCCTGGGTGCGAGCCGCGGATCGCCGCGCAACTTTCCCCCGTTGTTCACGCACACTCCGTTTGTATCCATTTTTCTTGTTATCCAAATCGTTCCTTATTTCATGACAGGCTTCGAATCTGTAGGAAAAGCCGCCGAGGAAGCCAGCCCAGAATTCGGCGCCCGCAGCTTCTTCCGTGCCATCTGGATGGCCATTGTCGTCGGCGCCGTCTTCTACGGCGTGATCGTCGCCGCCGTCAGTTTCGTAGCTCCCTGGCACCAGTTGATCGGCGAAAAATTTATGACTGCAGTCGCTTTCCAGCGCGCACTAGGCGCCCGCTGGATCGTTAACATCATCCTGGCCGCGGCCCTGTTGTCGCTGTTCAAATGCTTCAACGGAAACTTCGTCGCCGCCAGTCGCTTGCTCTTTGCCTTGGGACGCCGCGGCATGGTCCACACTCGTGCCGGGCAGATTCACCCTAGCTATCAGACTCCATCTCTCGCCGTGTTCTTGGTCGGGCTTGCCACTGCTGCATGCATGCTCCTGGGAGACGCTATTCTGGTTCCGATTACCGAGGTCGGCTCCGTCGCCTGCGCCATCGGTTGGTCAGCCGCCTGCGCGGCCTGTCTAGCCCTCGCGCGCCGAGCACCATCCGGCGGCATCCCGCTCTCCATAGCCGAAAGAAGCGTGGCTATGTTTGGATTACTCGTGGGACTCTGCATGATCTTGATGAAAATCGTCCCGGCAGTGCCCGGCCACTTCACTGCATACGAATGGCTGGCCCTGGGAATCTGGATTGCCCTAGGCGCGATTGCAGCCGCGGTTCGCGGTGGTGCGGTTCCGTAGCGCCGCCGTCCCAGCGGCCGTGGATGCCCCATTTCTCGCGTCCTTCGCGAGAAGTGGGGCTGGTTGACAGCAAGGAGGAACGAGGAACAATGATGGGAACCCGCACTTTTTGAACGCTCAAGAAAAAACGTTTCGTCTGCATTTTCCCGCTCCTGCTAGCCCTTGCTTGGGCGCTCTCAGCCCAAGCCCCAACTCCCGCCTTCGATCTCGTCATCACCAACGGCCACATCATCGACGGAACCGGCGACGGAAACGTCGTCGCCATTACTTAGTGATGGACTACGTGCCAGGTGTGCCGATCACCGATTACTGCGATCAGAAGCGGCTGAAGACTCGGGAACGGTTGGAATTGTCCGTCAAGGTCTGCGAAGGAGTCTCGCACGCGCATCAGATACTGCAAGAATCATCAGGGCTTTCTTGGGGCTGCGTCTTGCCAAAGGAACAGCCCCGAGACTTTATAAAAAACTTATCGCCGAAATTCTGGTGGCAACGTGCTTTCAAATTCCCCATCGACATAGGGGTCCACGGTCCCGTGGCTCCTCCGACATTCCCACGTATCGAGGGCGATATAATTTTCACGAGTGATGGATATTCTGTAGTCTCCTAGATTAAATAATCAAATCACAAGTCGCTGATTACAGGCTTCTTGCTGCCCGTAGACAATTTTTCCTTATCTCACCTAAGCGGCATAAAGATACCCCCGTCGGGGATGCGAACCGTCCAAGCGGCCCTCTCAGCAGGGTCTTCTTCGTGGTAAGCCGTTAATAAATCAGCCCACAGCTGCGCGTTGGAGTGTTCAAAGAAGCCCCAATCAGGGTGCCGCTTGATTCCTTCAGGGAACAGCAGGGTTTGGAGTTCCTGCCGGTCACCAAGGCTGGACCTTCACCACTTCTCAGCAGGTGTGAGCAATACACTCCCGTGCTCTCCAGCGCCACATGGGTGCAGCTCTTCAGAGAGCAACCATTTGCGTAAACCGACCAGCTACTTCCGATTACTTCACAGCAGTCTCCTGCCGAGGACGTTTCGAGTCAAGATCGAGGTTCAACTCCAACACGTTGACGCGAGGCTCGCCTAAGAAACCAAGTTGTCGACCTGCCGTGTGCTTAGCGACGAGCTCCTGAACTTCATCCGCGCGCATGCCACGTTCTCGTGCTACACGAGGCACTTGAAACTCGGCCGAGGCCGGCGAGATATGAGGGTCAAGGCCGGAAGCAGAGGTTGTTACCAGATCAGCGGGTACGGACATCCCGGGATTCTCGGCCTGCAGAGAAGCGGCGTCCTGCCGCACGCGATCAATCAGCTTCTGGTTCGTGGGTCCGAGATTTGTGCCGCCTGAGTTCGCAGCATCGTAACCGCTCCCTGCGGCCGACTGGCGCGAGTGGAAGTAGCCGGGGCCGGTGAAGGCCTGGCCAATGATTCGTGATCCAATAGGTTTCCCGTCACGCTGGATCAACTGGCCGTTAGCGTTAGCTGGAAACAGGACCGTTGCGATTGCCGTGACCACGAGGGGATAGGCGACCCCGAGCAAGATCGTGGTCGCGATGGTCATCAGCACGGCTGTAACAAGATTTTTCTTCATGTCTCGGATCCTTTTAAGCAAGCCCAACCCGCGTGATCAGCATGTCAATGAACTTGATTCCGAAGAACGGCACGATGATACCGCCCACGCCGTAGATCAGCAGATTGCGCCGGAGCAATTCAGCGGCTGGCATCGGCCGATACTTCACTCCTCGTAAGGCCAGCGGGATCAGGGTAATGATGATCAGCGCGTTGAAAATCACGGCCGACAATACGGCCGACTGCGGTGTTTGTAAATGCATGATGTTCAGCGCATTCAGAACCGGGAATGTTCCCGCGAACATCGCAGGGATAATGGCGAAGTATTTCGCGACATCATTGGCGATTGAAAATGTGGTGAGTGCGCCGCGAGTCATGAGAAGCTGCTTGCCGATTTCGACGACTTCAATCAGCTTGGTGGGATTGGAGTCCAGGTCCACCATGTTTCCGGCTTCCTTCGCTGCCTGCGTACCGGTATTCATGGCGACACCGACATCGGCCTGAGCCAGCGCTGGCGCGTCGTTGGTGCCATCGCCAGTCATGGCAACCAGTTTGCCGCCCGCCTGCTCGCGCTTGATTAAGTCCATTTTGTCGCGCGGGGTGGCCTGCGCCAGGAAATCATCCACCCCGGCTTCCCGTGCGATGGCAGCGGCTGTAAGCGGATTGTCACCAGTGATCATCACCGTGCGAATCCCTATGGCGCGTAGTTGATCGAAACGTTCGCGCATTCCACCTTTGACCACGTCTTTCAGTTCAATGACGCCGAGGGCACCGCGATTCTTCTCGGCAACAACCAATGGCGTGCCGCCGGAACGAGCGATCTGATCCACGTGCGCCTGAACTGGCTTGGGGAAGTCGCGACCATTCAAGGAAACATATTTCTGAATCGCATCTACAGCGCCCTTGCGGATCTCGAAGCCGTCCAGGTTGACGCCCGACATGCGAGTCTGAGCCGAGAATGGGACGAACTGAGCTTCGCGCGAGGACAACTCTCGTCCGCGAAGGCCGTACTTCTCCTTCGCCAGCACAACGATTGACCTGCCTTCGGGCGTCTCGTCGGCTAATGAGGAGAGCTGCGCTGCATCGGCAAGTTCTGCTTCAGTAATGCCGGGCGCGGCAATGAACTGTGATGCCTGGCGGTTTCCCAGCGTGATGGTGCCAGTCTTATCGAGAAGCAGAGTGTTCACGTCGCCGGCAGCCTCGACCGCACGGCCAGACATGGCCAGAACGTTGTGCTGAATCAGCCGATCCATGCCGGCTATGCCAATGGCTGATAGGAGGCCGCCGATAGTGGTAGGAATCAGACAAACGAGAAGGGAGACGAGCACGAAAACCGTTTGCGGAGAGCTGGAGTAGATTGCGAATGGCTGGAGTGTAACCACAGCAAGAAGAAAGATGATCGTTAATCCTGCCAGCAGAATGTTCAGGGCGATCTCATTGGGTGTCTTCTGACGTTCGGCGCCTTCGACGAGTGCGATCATGCGATCGAGAAACGTTTCCCCGGGGTTGGAAGTAATCTTGATCCTAATTTGGTCTGACAAGACGCGCGTGCCGCCGGTCACCGCTGAACGGTCTCCGCCGGCTTCGCGAATGACGGGTGCGGATTCTCCCGTGATCGCCGATTCATCCACAGAAGCGACGCCCTCAACGATTTCGCCGTCGGAGGGAATGAACTCACCGGCAGAGACCATAACGACATCCCCGGTGCGCAGCTTCGAGCTTGGGACCTTCTCGATCTCGCCGTTTTCGAGCAACCGGTTGGCGACTGTTTCCGCGCGTGCTTTGCGCAGCGTATCGGCTTGCGCTTTCCCCCGGCCTTCCGCCATCGCCTCAGCAAAGTTAGCGAACAGCACGGTGAACCACAGCCATAGCGTGATCTGTAAGTTGAACTTGAAGGCCGCACCGCCGCGAAGCAGTAACGCCGTGGTGATGACGCTGCCGACTTCAACCACAAACATGACGGGATTGCCCATCATCTTGCGCGGGTTGAGCTTGAGGAATGCATCCCAAACCGCGCGCTTGATGATCTTCCATTCCCAAACAGCTTTTTTCTTCGTCGCCATATTAAATCTCAGAACGTCTTGCCTGCACTCATCAGTAGGTGCTCCAGAATCGGCCCCAGGCTCAGAGCCGGAAAGAAGGTCAACGCCCCCACGATAAGAATCACGCCGATGAGAAGCGCCGTGAACAGCGGCGTGGTAACCGGGAACGTCCCAAGCGAAGGTGGAACATATCTCTTGCGCGCCAGATTACCGGCGATCGCGAGCATGGGCAGGATCATCAAGAAGCGGCCAGCCAGCATAGTGATGCCGCCCGCGGTGTTGTACCAGAGCGTGTTCGTTGTCAGGCCGCCAAACGCCGAGCCGTTGTTGCCTGCCTGTGATGTAAATGCATAGAGAATCTCGCTTAAGCCGTGCGGGCCGGAATTCAATATGCTGGAGGTCCCGAATCCTTCGACGGCGGAGATGGCGGAGAATCCCAAAATGACCAGAGGGAAGACGAGCACGACCAGCATGGCCATTTTCACGTCGTAGGCCTCGATCTTCTTTCCCAGGTACTCTGGCGTCCGCCCCACCATGAGACCGGCGATGAATACGGCCAGGACGATGTAAATCAGCATGCCGTACATGCCGGCACCAACACCGCCGAAAATGACCTCGCTGAGCATGATGTTCACGAGGGGCACCATGCCGCCCAGTGGCGTGAAGGAATCGTGCCAGCCGTTGATCGCGCCGCAGCTGGCATCCGTCGTAACCGTTGCCCAGAGTGCAGTGTTGGCGATTCCGAAGCGGACTTCCTTCCCTTCCATGTTGCCGCCGGACTGAAGCGCACTCACGTGCTGATTTACTCCGGCGGCCAGCAGCGGGTTGCCGCGAGCCTCAGCCCAGTAGGTGACGCTCACGCCGACAAGAAACAGAATTGCCATCGCGGCCCACACCGCCCAGCCATGACGCGGCGAGCCAGTCATCCGCCCCAGGGTGTAGGTCAAGCCGGAGGAAACCGCGAAAATACAGAACAGCTCAATGAGGTTCGACAACGGAGTCGGATTCTCGAAAGGGTGTGCGCTGTTCGCGTTAAAGAAGCCGCCACCATTCGTGCCCCATTCTTTGATGATCTCCTGCGAGGCCACAGGACCTTGCGCGATTGTCTGCTCGGTCACAGTGTCCATGACGGGCTTGCCATCGGGGCTGAGAACCGGTTTCCCGTTCGCGTCCACTTTCGGCACGTGCTGCGGTTCGATCAGCTTCACCGTGTCGTAGGGCTTCAGGTTCTGAACGACTCCTTGCGAGACCAGCGCCAGCGCTCCCACGATGCAAAAGGGCAGCAGCACCCAAAGGCATGAGCGGACCAGATCAACCCAGAAGTTGCCGATGGTTTCCATCTCGCGCCTGGCGATTCCACGAATAAATGCGATTGCGATAGCGATTCCGACCGCCGCCGATGCGAAGTTGTGATATGCCAGGCCCGCCATTTGCGTGAAATAGCTCATGGTGGTCTCGCCACTGTAGTTCTGCCAATTCGTATTCGTGGTGAACGAGGCAGCAGTATTGAATGCGAGCGCAGGCGCGACACCGCCCAGCTTCTGTGGATTGAAGGGCAAGAAGGCCTGCGCTCGCTCCATCACGTACAGCACCAGCATCGAAACCACACTGAACAGGAGCATGGAGACTGCATACTCGGTCCAGCGCATTTCGTGGTTCTCGTCAACGCCAGTGACGCGATACAGCAAGCGCTCGAGCGGTCGCAGCACCGGGTCCATGAATGTCTTTTCGCGGTTGAAGACCCGCGCCATGAAGACACCCATTGGTTTCGTCACGGCCAGAATCAGCAAGAGAAAAAATGCGATCTGGAACCATCCGTTAGCAGTCATCAAAACTTCTCCGGACGCAGCAAGGCGTACAGCAAGTACACGATCATCAGCACACTGATGACGAGCATGATGATTGATTCCGAAGTCATCGCTGGCTCACTTCACCCACTCACAGAAGCGCACGTAAGCAATCGCGATTGCAAAAAAGGCAATCGTAACCGCGACCCAAAGTATGTCCTGCATATATTCGCTCCCCCTTCCAAACCCGCTGAGCTCCATTCTTACCAGGAGCCTTCTTTGCGGCCCCACCACCAGATGAGGCCAACTGTCGTTGTATCCTGTTTCTTCCTGAGAATGCCTTGCACGTCAGTCAGGAATGAGGCCTGGTTGGAGAAATCGCGCCGCCACTCGTACCGCATGAGGAAGCTATCCGCCAGGGCATAGTCGAAAGTCACAGTATTTTCTTTCAGCGCCTGAGTGATACCGCTGAAGAGTCCACCTCGATCTGAGAGGTATTCCGCGCGTCCTGCGAACGCGAACCTCGGCGTCACCTGATAGCGGACATAGGCAGCGCCTCCATCGACGTGGGAAGGAGCTGAAGAATGGCCCGGCGACGCATTTTGCCACAAACGCTGAATCACGTAATCGCCTTCCAAAGCCAGATTCAGCTTCGATGTGGCTTGCCAAGTCACATAGCTGTCGAAGATGTGAGTGTACCCATCCGGCGCCGGCCTGATGGCCTGAAAACTGAGCCCCGGTTGAACCGGGATCGGGCTGGTTGGCAGCACCACAGTTCTATCTGGGTGTTCCTGTCCGAGATAATAACTTGTCGTCCAGTTGATTGATCTTCGGAGCTTCGCTGTGAAGCCAAAAAGCTCATCCTTGAAACCGTTGGTTGCTTCGACTTGGTTGGTACCGTTGACCACCCAGTAGTTCAGAGTGAAGCGATCGTTGATGGGATAGCTCGCACGGATTCCCATATGATAGAAAGGCAAAAAATCGAAATAGAACGACCGCGAATAGTTCATCTGGTCTTTGGTGTAATTACCTTCTATCCCCAACGAGCTGCCCCATTTGCCGAAGTCCACCGTCAGACCCTTGCCCACTGGGACGATGTAGGTCCCATAAACTTGAAAAATGTTTCTATAGATCTGAGGCCGCGGCTCATTCGCGGGGTTTCCCTGCAACGTGTCGGTGGCCTGGCCATACTGCAGATCCAGGCGTGCGCCCCACCGGCGTCCAGCCCCGAGATCAGGTGCACGCTCCAAAATAACGCTAGCCTGATTCAAACTGAATTCGTTACTAAGCACGTCATAGGCACGTAGCAAGTTCACGCGCCCCACTGGATTGTTGAAGTTGTACGCGTAATAGCCGTCAACGGTGAGGTTCAACGTAGTATCGCGGAGAAAATCGAGCGTTTTCCTGTCCCCGGAACTTATCAGCGTTTGCGATGGTGTTGCGCTCTGGCTGGAACCGCGGTCAGTTGCCGGATCCTGCCTTAAAGTCTGATCTCTCGATTGCATCTGCCTCAACATTGCTCTTAGCTCTTTAACTTCTGATTCCAGTTGCTCCACGCGCTGCTGCAAGTCCTGAGCATGCGCTGTCGAGTCCTGCGCCGCCGCTTGTCCTCTGAGACCTGAAATGCAGGCCGCGAAACACATCAGCAAGAAAACTTGGTGTTTCATAAGACCAACCTTCCTCACCACGCCAGTTGTATATGTGGACCTCCCCTCAGATGCTTTTTGATTTCACTGTGGTTTCTAGAATTTGACTAGTACGGCAAGATTGAGCCGGTTCTCGTCTCTGCGAAGATCCGGGGTAAAACCCGACACCAACGACCCCGGCGGGCCCGTGTTGCCACCCGGAGGAGTGATGCCAGTCTTCCCAGAAAAATAAGGGACACTCGCAGCCCGATGATCAAACTCCCAGCGGAAAGTGATGTATTGGCTGGGCATGTAATCGAAGGTGGCCGATGCGTCCCAAGCTTTATAGGGATCGCCGGGATTCTCCGTAAAATATGGGGTCCCTGAAGCCGCGGTCGCGCCATTGATCGGAGGCAGCAACACCAGATAGCGGCCGGGGTTGTTGATCTTTCCACCACCAAGCGTGAAGCCGTAAAGATCTTTGTGAAACCATAAGCGGTTGTAAATCATGAAGCCCAGGAAATCCTGTTTGGGCCATACCACGCGCTGGCCCGCAACTACGTGCACAGAATTTCCGGCACAGCTCACGCCGCCGCCATGTTCGCATCCCATATCGCCAGTAAGCGAGAAGGCAGCCTTATCAATAAATCTCGAGGGATTGTCGTAGTATTTGTACTCAATGCTATCGTCGGTGTGATAGCGGACCCGGCCTGGAACTCCGAGCGCATCCTCACCTAAAGCGTATTGATTGCCGAGTATCGACCAGCGTCCGTTCGGCCGCCACAGGATCTGCCCTCCGACCCCGGGCCGATTGTTGAATCGCCCATAGGATTGCCACCCATTGATGAACCACGGCTCGATTTTGAGGTGTTCGGTGGGAAAGATCTGCACCCGCACGCCATTGAAGAACCACGGGGTATTCGAGGAGACATACGATGGCTGGTAAGCCCAGTTATCAAAATTGTAGTAGCTGAAGAGTCCGATGTAGGACATGAAGATTCCGGCATCGACGTTGATTCCATGCAACGCGTTAAAGTGATATCCGCCGTAGGCCTCGGAAACGTAGCGATAGGCGTCGGCAAGGTTCCATTGGCCACGCGCGGGGCTGGCATCATTGCGCGGCGTGGTCTGTGAATAGAGCCCGAATTGCGTCATCAGACGGGCGCGAACATTGTCATAGTGAAAGTCGCCTCCGACACCAAGCTGCGTCAAGTGGACTTCGCTGGAACGAAAGACCTCGCTCGACCCGCCAATCGTATCGTCGGATGGATGGTTGAAATCGACGATATAGTCGACATCCGCGCGGATTTCGGGGGTAAAGAATTTGGAATCGAAGGCAGGCTCTCTCGTCCGCGGATTGCCGTTCAACCAAGTGTAATCGGCGAAGGCAAAGGGCTCCGCGGGTCGCTTCTTGGTGGGCTGTGTGGACGCAGGCAGCAAGGCCTCGCTTTCCCGAGGCGCGACTGTCACTGCGGAACCAACCGGAGCCATCGACGCCGTAGCTTTTGCAGTGTGAATTGCCGTGACGGGCTGCTCTGCAGCCTGGTGCTTTCTCAGCTCCGCTTCCAGCTGTGCGATGCGCTTCTTCATGGCCTCGAGCTCTTTCGCGATAGCTGCCGGTATCTGCTGATCGGAGACGTTAGATTGCTGACTGTTGGATTCGGTCTGCGTCTCCGTGGGGGAGCTCTGTGCAAGAGCGCGCATCGGACTTACGGCAAGACAAAGGCAACCGAGAAGTACAGCCAGGCCACGTGTTAACGACATCACTTTGTTCTTATTCATTTGCATCCCTTGCATTCTCAACCGCATTACCCGGTTCGCCGCGGATTCATTCTCCGTAGCCTTCAACTGCTCGAAGCAATCCGGCGATTACTGCGCTTATCAATCGTTTGCATTTGCAGGGCCGTTCGCCGCATAGCCGTTATCCATCCAGTGGGATCTTGTGTGGTCGTCGAGTTTCGGGCTCAATAATTTGTAGCCTTCGCGGACAATCTTGACGCGACCACCCCGGCGGCTTCGACTTTCCTCGTAGAGAGCAATCAAGAAACGCACAACGAAAGCGATTACTCCGCCGCCGATGAGAAGGACAATCAAGAGAGTCACGGACATCATGCCTCTTCGTGGGGCACGACCGAATCAGATCGTCCCTGCCAATGCCAACACTCCATTCGATACTTCCGCGCATAACTTTTGGATAAAAGCTTCATAAAAGGTTCGTAAACCCGTCGAGTGCCTAGTTTTATGGTTTCTTTATAAGCTTGCGCAGAAGTGGTTGCGAGGTTATGCGGTCGGAATTGCCGGACGGACAATTAGTCCTTGTACGGATAGTCTTATGCCAAAAGATTGACTATCGCTGTTGGCCTTCAGGATTGAAGCGATATCCGACCCACGGTTCAGTGGTTATGTAGCGCGGCGAGGCTTCGTCAGGCTCAAGCTTTTTCCGCAAGTGGCCTATGAAGACGCGAAGATATTCCGGTTGCTCTGTACTGTTGTCGCCCCAAACAGCCGCCAGCAACGCGCGGTGCGTTACCACGCGCTCGGAATGCCGCGCAAGGTAGGTCAGAATGTCAAATTCCTTCGGCGTCAGCCGTACCTCGCGACCTTTGACCTGCACGCTGTGGGCCTGCGTATCTATGCGGAAGTGACCAACTTCGACCACGTCCGATTCGAGCGGCTGTGTTGCCGAAAGGCGCCGAAGCCCGGCTCGGACCCGTGCCAGCAATTCATTCACGCTGAACGGTTTCGTGACATAGTCATCAGCGCCGGCATCGAGCGCCTCGACCTTCGTGCGCTCCTCGTTTCTTACCGAAAGCACGATGATGGGAATTCCCGACTTCGCTCGCAGATGGCGGCAAAGCTCGACACCGTCCATGTTGGGCATCCGAAGGTCGGTGATCACGAGGTCGGGTGTCCATGACTTCATCACCTGCAATGCATCGTCGCCATCGGAAGCGGTTCGGATCGAATATCCGCGCGCGGAGAGCGTGGTTTTGAGGACTCGCGCAATTTGCGCCTCATCGTCTACGACCAGGATCTTTGGTTTCTCGCCCACGGCAGCCATCGGGCTACTTCACCTCTTGGGTCACGATGTGTACGTCTACCGCTGGCGCGTCACGGAGGAACTTGTGGATAGCGGAAAGGTAAAGATACTTTCGCCAATTGGACTGCGCCGAGCGACCAAAGACAACCTGAGTAATGTGCTTGTCCCGCACTACTTTGGCGACTTCTTCCGCCACATTGTTGCCTTTCGCGCGCAGGAGCTGTGCGCCCAGGCCTTCGGCAAACCGGATGTTCTGCGCGAGAGTCCGTTGATCTTCAGGGCTCTCGTCTCTGCCGATATCTACGTAAATCACGTACAGCTCTGCATCAATACGTTGCGCCATGCGGGCGGCGCGCGCGACTAAATACTGTGCCGCAGGGTTCGAGCTGATGCATACCCCGAATCTCTCCCGCACCGCCGCGTGCGGTGCAACGCCTTCCTTTTGCCAGTACGATTCGAGGCTGCGATCTACTGCGCGGGCCACCTGCTGCAGCGCCAGTTCGCGCAGGGAGATGAGATTTGCGGGGCGGAAGAAGTTGTCAAGCGCACGTTCTGCACGTTCAAGGGGGTATATATCGCCCCGGCGCATGCGAGTTTGCAGGGCCTCGGGTGTGAGGTCGACAAGAACGATCTCGTTGACTCTTTGAATGACCCAGTCGGGAACGGTCTCTCGCACCGGGACGCCCGTGATCTGTTGCACCAGGGGCGTCAGGCTCTCGATGTGCTGGACGTTTACGGTCGAAAGCACGTCAATATTGGCATTCAGCAATTCGAGCACATCGTCATAGCGTTTGCGGTGTTTGCTACCTTCAATGTTGGTGTGTGCGAGCTCATCCACCAGCGCAACCTGCGGCTTGCGGGCAAGGATAGCGTCCATGTCCATTTCCTCGAAGTCCGCGCCCTTGTAATTCAGTCTTCGGCGCGGCACCATTTCGAGTCGGGCCGCGAGCTCCGTAATGCCTTTGCGCCCGTGAGTCTCCACCAGTCCAGCGACGACTTCTTCGCCGCGGCTGGCCCGGCGAATCCCTTCGCTCAGCATGTTGAAAGTCTTGCCCACTCCGGGCGCGTAGCCGAGGAAGAGCTTAAAGATGGCTAGCTTCTTCTGCGGAGCAGTCTCCTCCAGCCATTGCTCAGCTGTCTTCTGCTCAGGTATTTTCGCCATCGAGAATATTGTTCACCGGGAAAGCGGATTTGTCGAATCAGCTACAATCTCGTCGTGAAACGATGGGTCAGGCAATTGTTGCGTTACTTGGTGGTTACGGCGCTCGATACGCTGATCACCTGGGTCTGCTTCCACATCCTGAACCGGAACCCGACCACAGTCGGTTTTGTATTCCTGCTGGCCATTCTTGTGGTATCGGCGACCTGGGGGCTTCGCTATGCCATCTTCATGGCGGTGTTGGCGACGCTGCTCTACAATTTCTTTTTCCTGCCTCCTCTGTTCACATTCACTATCGCTGATCCGCAGAACTGGATTGCTCTATTTGCGTTTCTAATCACAGCGATTATTGGCAGCCAGCTCTCCGAGCGGGCCCGGCGCGAAACACGACAAGCAACCCAACGGCGGAAAGAGGTGGAGCGTCTCTACGCATTAAGCCAACAGCTTCTCCTCTCCGAAAACGTCTTTGAGCTGCTGAATAAATTACCCGCTTACATCGCGGAAGTGTTTGGCGCCGCCGGCGTCGCCCTGTTTCTGGAGAATAAGCAAAAGATCTACCTTTCTGACATCAACGTGCAGCCGCTATTTCCGCAAGAACGGTTAAGTGCAGTTAGCGCGCGGGGCGAGCCCATGTTTGACCACAGGCAGCGTTCAGGCTATATGCCACTGAGGATGGGAGTTCGGTCAGTCGGAACGCTGGCGGTCGTTGGGTGCGACATTTCGCGCGAGACCCTGGAAGCCGTTGGCAGCCTGGTGGCAACCGCCATTGAGCAAACCGCAACCATGGAAAAACTCAGCAAGGCAGAGGGTGCCCGCGAGAGTGATCGCTTGCGCGCTCTGCTGCTGGATTCTGTTACCCATGAGTTTCGTACGCCTCTTACGGCCATCAAAGCGTCGGCCCAGACGCTCCTTTCGGAGGTCGAACTCGACAAGCCGCAACTCAAAGAGCTTGCGACGGTCATCGATGAGGAGAGCGACCGCTTGAACCGCCTGGTAGGCGAGGCAGCGGAAGTCGCGCAGTTGGATGCGCGGCAGGTAGAGCTTCACATGGAGCCTCACCCAATTAGTGAAGCGGTCGGCATGGCGTTGGAAAAAGTGAAGAACATAGTGGATAAGCGTCCAATCGAAGTTGAAGTTCCGAAAGATCTACCCGCGGTTAACATGGACATAGACCGCGTGGTAGAAGTACTGGTTCAACTGTTAGACAATGCCGCGAAATACTCGCCGCCGGAGACCCCAATTCATATCAGTGCGGAGCTGCAGAACAATCGCGTGATCACCAGCATTGCCGACCATGGGCCTGGCATTGACGACGTGGAACAGACCATGATCTTCGAGCGGTTCTATCGCGGACGGAACCAGAGGATTTCAGTACAAGGCACCGGCATGGGACTCTCAATCGCGAGGGCCATTGTCGAGCTGCACGGCGGCACCATGGGTCTCACCAGCCAACTTGGCCGGGGTTCTGTGTTCTATTTCTCGCTACCGCGGAACTGAAGCTGGCCTTGAGGTGACTGACCTGCACATAACATACGTCTTAGGAGAGTGAAATGCTGCGATGTTGCGCGACTTCAGTTTTGACCTCATTGGTCTGCCTGATCCTGCTGAGCACGGCCGGCGCGCAGACCGCCGAAAAGCCTGACCTAACAAAGCAACCCACCCTCTACGTAGTGGGTTATGCCCACCTGGACACGGAATGGCGATGGGAGTATCCCCAAGTCATCAACGAATATATTCGCAAGACTATGGAGGATAACTTCACGCTGTTCGAAAAGTATCCGCACTATGTTTTCAATTTCAGTGGCGCCAATCGTTACCGTTTCATGAAGGAATATTTTCCTGCCGATTTTGAAAAGGTAAGGAAGTATGTAGATTCTGGTCGATGGTTCCCGGCGGGCTCATCCATGGAAGAGGGTGACGTGAACACGCCTAGTGCTGAAACCATCATCCGGCAAATTCTCTACGGAAATGACTGGTTCCGGAAAGAGTTCGGCAAAACCAGCGCGGAGTACATGCTGCCCGACTGCTTCGGATTTCCGTCTTCGCTGCCCACCATCCTCGCGCACTCCGGGGTGAGGGGATTCTCGACGCAGAAGCTAGTCTGGGGTTCTTCCGCCAACGCAGGAGGTGCGGAATCGCGAGAGAAGACGCCGGAAGGAACGCCTTTCAACGTGGGGGTCTGGGTGGGCCCGGATGGCGAAAGCGTGCTGGCCGGCCTCAATCCCGGCGATTACAGCGGCGGAATCGACACTGATCTCAGCCAGCCGCTGCCGCCGCTGCTGCCCGATCCCGCATTCGAAGCGGGTCAGAAGAGGCTGCAGGCGCTGCGACAGAAACTGGAACTGGCCGACCGAAGCGGACAGCCGCCCGATCAGAAAGAAGTCCAGGACTTTACTAATCTGCGCAACCAGCAGAGGGCACTCACTAAGCTGCAACAAGATCGCGACCTGGACCGATATCAGCATGATTGGGCCGCGCGAGTCGAGCAGAACGGCAAAGTCAGCGGCGTATTTGCGGACTATCACTATTACGGTACGGGCGACATCGGCGGCACTCCGGACGAGGAATCAGTGAAGCGTTTGGAGGCCATCGCCACAAAAGCGGAGGCCAGCCTTCCACCCGAGGGTCGGGTCTTCTCTGAGAGACAGCCACATCCGGAATGGCCCGCAGTAAAGGTGGGCAATGGTCCGGTTCACGTTATCTCTGCGAATGCGGAACAGATGTTCCTCGATATCACTCCCTCCGAAGCAGCTGGCCTTCCGCGGTACACGGGCGAGATGGAGCTGACCAATCATTCGGCCGGATCACTAACATCGCAGGCGTACCAGAAGCGTTGGCTGCGGAAAGAAGAGCTGCTTGCCGATGCGGCGGAGAAGACCTCGATCGCAGCGGAATGGCTGGGTGCGCGGCCGTATCCGCTGCAGAGACTGAACCATGCTTGGACGCTGGTAATGGGCGGCCACTTCCACGACATTGCCGCTGGGACGGCCACTCCCAAGGCATACGAGTTTGCCTGGAACGACGACGTAATTGCGATGAACCAGTTTGCCGGCGTGCTCAGCAACGCCACAGAAGCCGTGGCCGCGGCACTGAACACCGAAACCAAGGGCGTTCCGGTAGTTGTCTTCAACCCACTGAACATCGCGCGGGAAGACGTCGTGGAAGCCACCGTCAAATTTCCCGGCGCAATGCCCAAGGCAGTTCACGTCATTGCTTCTGACGGCAGGGAAGTTCCGGCCCAAATCTCGAATGGCAAGGTGTTGTTCGTCGCGAAGGTTCCGTCGGTTGGATATGCGGTTTACGACCTTCAACCCGGCGCTGGCGCGGCGGCTGCATCAAAAGTGCAAGCGTCGGAGAACTCGATCGAAAATCAGTACTACCGTGTGAAGCTGAATGCGGTCGGCGACGTCGCCAGCATTTTCGATAAAGCGATTGGCAAGGAATTGCTTGCGGCTCCGGCGCGGCTTGCGATTTCTTATGACAACCCGGAGCAGTGGCCTGCGTGGAACATGGATTGGGACCAAGAGCAGGCAGAGCCGAAAGCTTACGTCGGAGGTCCAGCGCGGATTCGCGTGGTGGAAAACGGTCCGGTACGCGCGGCCGTGGAAGTTTCACGGGAAGCCGCGGGTTCCAAGTTTGTGCAGACCATCCGGCTTTCGGCGGGCGACGCGGGAAAGCGCGTTGAATTCGCAAACGCAATCGACTGGAATACCAAAGAGTCCAACCTCAGGGCAACGTTTCCGCTCGCAGCTTCGAATCAGATGGCTACCTACAACTGGGACATGGGCACGATCGAGAGGCCCACAGCCCAACCGAAGAAATTCGAAGTGCCCTCGCATCAGTGGATCGACCTGACAGACATAAGTGGCGAATTCGGCGCGACCGTTCTGACCGATTGCAAGAACGGATCGGATAAGCCGAACGACAACACCATCCGCCTGACGCTGACCCGAACTCCCGGCACGCGCGGCGGTTATGCGGACCAAGGTACCCAGGATATCGGACATCACGAGTTCATTTACGGCATCGCCGGTCACGCCGGGGACTGGCGCCATGCCGAGACTGACTGGCAGGGCCAGCGCCTGAATGATCCGCTTATCGCGTTTGTGACTTCGCGACACCCCGGTGCGCTAGGACATGAGTTTTCCCTGCTGAAAGTGAGCAACCCGCGGATTCGAGTGCTAGCTCTGAAGAAGGCCGAGCGCGGTGACGAAGTGATCGTGCGTTTGGTTGAACTCGATGGAAAACCGCAGGCGAACGTGCGTGTGCAATTCGCTTCGCCAATCAGCGCGGCGCGTGAAGTGAACGGCCAGGAGCAGCCAGTCGGAGCGGCGGCTTTGACTGGAGGCGTACTGACAACCTCGTTCACCGCATATCAGCCGCACACCTTCGCCGTTAAGCTGACTGCGGCTACAACAAGGGTCGCAGGCGTGCATTTCGCGCCGGTGCCACTGCCATATGACCTCGCGGCGGCAAGTAATGACGGCACGCAGTCGGGCGCCGGATTCGATGGCAAGGGCAACACGATCCCAGCGGAGATGCTGCCTGCAGAGATCACATTCAACGATGTACAGTTTCATCTCGTCCCAGCGAAGACTGGCACACCCAACGCGGTTGTAGCGAAGGGACAGAGGATCGATTTTCCAGCGGGCCGTTACAACCGTGTTTACATACTGGCAGCCTCGGCGGAAGGCGACCAGAAAGCGACGTTCGCAGTAGGCAGTGCAACAGTCGAGCTAAACATCCAGGACTGGAGCGGATTCATCGGCCAATGGGATGATCGGCAATGGATCGCAAAGGATGTGTCGGCGCCGGGCCAACCGACGCGAACCGAACATGACGATTATGCCAAGATGACCGGCATCAAGCCGGGCTACATCAAACGCGCCGACCTGGCTTGGTACTGCTCGCATCACCACAACGCAGCGGGGGAGAATGTTGCTTACTCCTACTCCTATCTGTTCGCCTATCCGATTGATCTGCCACCTGGCGCGAAAACAATCACTTTGCCGGACAACGACAAGATCCGCGTTCTCGCTATGTCGGTGGCAGACGAGAATCCTGAGGTGAAGCCGGCGCAGCCTCTTTACGATTGACTTGCTACGTTGCGCACTCCTCGGGGCGCGAGGCGAAAGGTGGCGGAATCGGCCTAGATCACGACAACTATCATTCGTAGAGACATGAAGACTTATTGCCGCCGACTGTTCAATCTTGACCAATCCACGCCGTTTGCAGACTCGGCGGCCGCATCAAGGTTTGCATCACAACGCAATACTGTTCTGTTTTTTCTCGCAATCCGCGCAGTTGCTCCGGGGTTGCTTTGGGCGCCGCAACATCAAAATGAAGATGAATGCTCTCAAAGCCGACGGGCACGTCTTTTGATATGCCAAGCGTGCCTCGGAGATCCAAGTCTCCCTCCACCCTTACCTCGATGCGCTCGGTTGGTATGCCCATAGCCGCAGCCACCATCTGACAGGTGATCTGGGCGCAAGCCGCCAGAGCCCCCAGCAAAAGATCACCGGAACAGGCTCCGGCACCGGCGCCTCCGACTCCTTTGTGGGCCTCGGCATGATAGAGAGCACGTCCGATATCGACCGAGCATGCTACCGGAACATCCGTTTGCCCGCCTTTCGCCCGCAGAGTGATATGGGAAGCATCTGGGTCGTTGCGGTATTGGTCTTTCAACGGCTTTTGAAGCGACCGAATATCCATTGCAACCTCGTTCTTCTATTCTTTGCCATTTTTCGTTGATCGGGCACAGCCTCGTCCAACCGTCCGTCTTGAAGCGAATCCAGCTGCATGCTAGCATCTGTGCACATCAGGGGGTACCCGTGCCCAAATTCGTTATCGAACGCGAAGTGCCGGGAGCCGGAAATCTATCCGAAGCTCAATTACGTGAGATCTCCCAAAAGTCGGTTAGCGTTCTGAAGGAAATGGGCCCCGCGATCCAATGGCTCCATAGCTACGTAACTGGCGACAAGGTCTACTGCGTCTATCTCGCTCCTGACGAGACCGCCATCCGGCAACATGCCAAACGGGTAGGCATTCCTGCCAACCGCGTGTCCGCCGTGCGCCGAATGATCGACCCCACAAGCGCTGAGTAAGCGCTGAACCTTTCCGGGTATCCGGATTTCCTTCGCCACCCGCATCAGCCAATCCGGGCTCCTCTGCGCTAACGCGAGCGAGGCGCAGCCTCGGGCGGCAACGCCTCTTCAACGGCTTTCTCGACCGGCAGAGCCCAACCCTCCAGCCAGGCCGCCTCGCCCATCGCGTCGGTCAATGCCTGCCGTGCCGGGTGCAACCCTGATTCCAATTTGGCTTGTTCCGCTGGAGTGAGCGGAGCGCCAATATTTTGGCGCAAGGCAGCCGCTGCGCCCGCCAGTCGCAGAGAACGCTCTGCGTCGAGTTGAACAGCTGCTGAGCACGCGAAACACTCCAGCAGGCGCGCAATGCCGCGCTTATGGTCCAGTTCCTGAAAAATTTTTATGCTTTCCCGGTACAGAGAATACGCTGTGGCATAATTCCTCTCTTCTCTCGCCAAGCTCCCCAGATCAGCGAGCGTGCCAGCAGTGCCCCAGCGGTCACCGAGTTCCCGAAAAATTGCCAGGCCTTGTTCGTACAATGTCCGCGCGGTTGCGGAGTCACCCTGATCGCGAGCAACATCCCCCTGGTAGTTCATCGACCAGGCGACGCCTGTCCGATCTCCCAGCTGTTTGAAAATTGAGAGACACTCTGCGTATAGCGAGCGCGCGCGGGGATAGTCACTTTGCAATTTGACGACATTGGCCAGGTTGCTGAGAGAACGAGCGACAGCCTTCGAGTCGTCCAATTCTCTCCACAGCGCCAGGCTCTCTTCGAACAGAGAGCGCGCAAACCCGAGGTCACCCTGGTCCCGAGCGTGGACCGCAAGCGCGTTTAGGGAGACGGCGACGCCCTGCGTGTCTCGCAACTGGCGCGCGATATCCAGGTTTTCCTTGATGAGCGCATCCGCTGCGGCGTAGTCTCCCTGCTCGCCTGCGAGAACGCCTGCGGCAAAAAGAGCACGAGCGCGCGCCTTCGTGGGAGCTGCCGCCCCCGCGAGCTTCAGCAGCTTGCCCAGCCTGTCCCTACCTTCGGCGAGATACTCGCGCATCTCCCAAAAGCGAAACAGGGCCGCGCCCAGACGTAGACCCCACTCCGCATCTCCGGTTTCTGTCAGCCACTCAAGGCCGGCGCGAAAATTGTCATGCTCCAACGCGAAGCGTTCCAGCCATTCCGCCCCTTCCGCGCCGCTTTGCTCCGTAACCTCTTCCTCCGCGAGCACTAGGCAATAGGCGGCATGGGCGCGCTTCGTCAGGGCGTCTTCCCCGCTTACCTCCAGTTTTTCCAGAGCGTACTCGCGAATCGTTTCCAGCATCACGAACCGCGATTCACCCTTGCCTTGCTCGACCTGCTGCACCAGACTTTTGTCCACCATGGATGCCATACCGTCGAGCAGATCCAAATCGAGATCGCGTTTGGTGTCGCACACGGCTTCCACGCCTTCCAGATTGCATCCGCCGACGAACACCGACAATCTTCGCAAAAGCTTCTGCTCGGCAGCGCTCAGCAGATCGTAGCTCCAATCCATGGCAGCACGAAGCGTCTGCTGCCGCTGTGGCAGGTCCCGCGCGCCGCCCGTTAATAGCTGTAACCGAGCCGCCAGGCGTGTCCGCATGGAAGAAGGCGCAAGAACTTTGACCCGGGCGGCTGCGAGCTCGATCGCGAGGGGCAGACCATCCAGCCGGGCGCAAATTTCGGTGACGGCGGATGCGTTTTCCCGGTTGACTTCAAAATCTGGCTTGACAGCGACGGCGCGCTGCACGAACAGCGCGACCGCAGGGTATTGTAGGAGCTCAAGCGGAGACATAGACCGCGAATCCGGCAGCGCAAGCGGCGGCACCGGAAATTCATGTTCTCCGTACACGTGCAGCGCTGCGCGACTCGTTACCATGATCTTGAGATTGGGGCCCATAGCCAGGAGCTCTGCCATGGTAGGTGCCGCCTGAATCAGGTGCTCGAAATTGTCCAGCAGGAGCAGCATTGGAGCGCGCCGTGAGTCTTGTAAATTCTCCTTTAGTATTTCGAGCGGCGACTGACCTCCTGCCTCCCGAATCCCCAGCGTCTGAACGATCACAGAAGCGATCAAGCCCGGATCACTTATAGAGGAGAGCGAAACAAAATGAATGCCACCTGGAAAGTGCTCGACCAGGCCTCTCGCCACCTGCACCGCGAGGCGCGTTTTGCCGATCCCTCCTGGACCTGTGACCGTGACCAGGCGGACATCCTGACGCAACAGGAGTTCTTTAGCGGCAACCACTTCCTTCTCGCGCCCCACAAACCCGGTTCGCTGCACAGGAAGATTCGTCGGGCGGGTCTCCACCTCCTTGCTTAGCTTCTCCGAGAAGCGGTCGCGTATGGCTGCAAGTTCCCGTGCGAGATCTCGAGTTGAGACGTAGCGCTTATCGGGCTCTTTCGCCAGACACCTCTCGATAGCCCAACACAGCGGAGCCGGGGCGTCGGGATTTCGCACTCCGATAGGTTCGGCTTCTTCCCGAAGGATGGCCACCAGTGTCTCCGGTGCTGTCCTTCTATGAAAAGCGCGCTTTCCGGTCACCATCTCGTACAGCACCAAGCCGAACGAGAACTGGTCTGATCGGAAATCCAGCCGATCGCCGCTGGCCTGCTCCGGTGACATGTATCCCACCGTTCCTAGAACCAGACCCGCCGGGGTCTGCAACGTAGTGTACACATCCGGCCCCTCTCCGCTGGGCGACCCGAGCTTCACCAGGCCGAAATCGAGGATTTTGACCAATCCATCATGAGAGATCATCAGGTTCTCGGGCTTTAGATCTCTGTGCGCGATGCCCGCTTCATGCGCCTTGGTCAGACCTTCCGCAACCTGCGCCGCGATTTCAATTGCTTTTCGCATTGGCAGCGGGCCGGAGACAAGCAGCTCGCGCAGCGTCTTCCCCTCCACCAACTCCATCGCAATGTAGTGAGTGGAACCCTCCTGTCCAAGATCGTGGATGGTAATGATATTAGGATGGTTGAGAGCAGATGCCGAGCGCGCTTCCTCCTTGAAGCGGTGCAACCGGTCCTGGTCTGCGGAGAATGCGGCGGGCAGAATCTTAATAGCCACAGTGCGACCCAGATGCGTATCGCGCGCCCGGTACACCTCGCCCATCCCACCCGCGCCAAGTGGGGCGATAATCTCATAAGGCCCGAGCTTGGTGCCGGCGGTGAGTGCGCGCGACGGGGCCAGTTGCAGAACCTCCGGCGCGGCTGCACCCAAAAACTGGCTTCCGGCCTCCTCGTGAGCAGCGATCAAAGACTCCACTTCCATGCGCAGATCGGCATCCGCCCCACACGCTAATTCAAGAAAGGCTTGTCGTTCCTCGGGCACCAGGCACAGCGCTTGCTCCAGGATTTCTTTGGTCCGTTCCCAGCGTTCTGAACTCATGTCCTCGGTCTCCGGGAAATCTCTCTATGCAGCCAGGCGCGAGCCGCGGTCCAGTCGCGCTGCACGGTCGCGGTCGCAATCCCCATCACCTCCGAGGTTTCCTCCAAGGAAAGGCCGGCAAAGAAACGCAACTCCACTACGCGGCTCTGCCGCGGATCGACCTCAGCAAGGATATTGAGAGCATCATCGAGCGCGACGACGTCCACCTCTTTGCGCCGGGGCAGAGCCACGGCATTGTCCAGTGTGAGCATGCAAACGCCGCTGCCGCGTTTGGAAGCGCGACGGCGGCGAGCGTAGTCCACCAGGATCTGGCGCATAAGTTGGGCCGCGATTGCGAAAAAATGCGCGCGGCTCTTCCACTCCGGTAGGTCCTGCCCAACCAGCCGACAATAAGCCTCATGCACCAGCGCTGTGCTCTGCAGAGTATGTTCGGGACGCTCATTCTTCAAGTGATGGTGGGCCAGACGGCGCAGTTCGTCATAGACCAGGGGCAGGAGCGCCTCCAAGTCGTTGCGGTCGCCACCTCGCCAACCCTGCAAGAGCTTTGTGACCTGACTCGGAGGCTCGTGCGCCAACAGATTCGCCCCCAGCGTGTGGGAATCACTGGCTGCGTAGCCTATCGCTTCCCATTTCGCCTGTCAAACACAGAAAAACACCGAAAAACGGGAGGGCTGCGAGTTCCCCATTCTCAAAAGCGATTTCTCTTCCGATGATCAAATCCGCCAATGTTTTTCGCCTTTACATATAGGAGGATCATATGAAACTCAAGACCATCAAGCCGGGAAAATTGGCCGAACAAGGAAGGAGAAACAAGATAAGAACTCTCACCATACGTCCCCTCGCGAAGTTCGGTTTGCTCGCTGGTTGTTTGATGTTCGCCGGCGCAACGTTTGCGGTTGCGCAAGAAAATTCACCACGTCTCGCACAGGTCGTGGCCTTGGACGAATGCGATCCTACCACCTTCAACGCCACGCTTGGGCCTGACTTCTGCAAGAACATCGCGCTTGCCGCGCTGGGATACGCCACCACGTTGTCCGACTTATTTCAGAAGGCAGGCGAGGGAAATCCGGACCGGGGCTGGGACTTCGAACCTGACACGGTCAAGATCAAAGAAGGAACCACTGTTAGCGTAGTCGACCAGGGTGGCGAGCCTCACACCTTCACCGAGGTGGCGAAGTTCGGTGGCGGCTTCATAGCGGGGCTCAATCACGGAGAGGCTACGGTTCCCGAATGTGTCGGGGGCTTTTCGAACGTCGCGGTGGCCAAGACTCGAATCCTCCAGGCCAGCCATGTCGACATCACCGGTCTGAAGAAAGGTAAACATCTTTTCGAGTGCTGCATCCATCCCTGGATGCGCGTGACGGTCGATGTGAAAAGTCGAGAAGAGGAATGAAATGACCCCGGCATGCGAGAGAACGAGTGCGAGCGGGCGTTAGAAGAGTCAGATATCGCGGAGGAAGTGGGTAATCTGCCGGAGGCGAAGCATCTTGTCCGGATTCGTCTGGCCAAGTGCTTCGCCAAGGTGGGTTTCCGCCGATACCTGCGACAAAGACCAGAGGTTTTCCGGTCAGTTTTTATTCAAGTAAACGTATGAGCCGTCAAGTGCGGCAATGGATGCGCAGCCCAGGAGCTTGAGTGTCCGTTCCATATCAGTCCGCAAGATTTCCAGTGCGCGTGCGACACCAGCTTGCCCGGCAGCAGCCAGGCCGTAAGCGTAAGCTCGGCCGATCAGCACGGCGTGTGCTCCCAGGCAGATGGCCTTGACGATATCACTGCCGCGACGAACACCGCCGTCCATGAGCACCTCGGCTCGGCCATTCACCGCGGCGACAATTTCCGGCAGCACCCGCAAAGAAGCGGGAACGCCGTCGAGTTGGCGACCACCATGATTTGAGACCACGATGGCCGAAGCTCCTTCATCGAGTGCACGCCGGGCGTCGTCGGCGGTCAGAACGCCTTTGATGACGACGGGGCCAGACCACGCTTCGCGAATCCATCGCAGATCCTCCCAGGTGACTGCTGCGCTACTCAGAGCTGCGCCGACGTCAATGAGCGGCAACGGACCTTGGCCGGGAATGACAACGTTCGGGAGCCTCGGGACGCCGCCGTCCAAGAGGAAGCTCGCGAGCCATCCCGGACGCGCCAAGAATTGCGACAGGAAGGGAAGTTTGGCCAGCGGTTTGTCCCCCAACAGCTCTTTCATTCCGTTGCGGAAATCACGTTCGCGCATTCCGGCAACGACAGTGTCAATCGTGACTACGAGGGCTGAGAACCCGGCGCTTCGAGCGCGTTGAATTGCAGCCTCAGCGGCTGCACGACCTCCCATTAGATAGAGCTGATAAAAGACCGGGCCGGAAGAAGCTGACTTAACATCTTCTAGGCGGTGTCCCGAGATGGTGGAAAGAGTGTATGCAGTTCTGGCCATTCCAGCGGCACGAGCGGCAGCAACTTCACCCCCAGGGTGCATCAGACGGCTGTAGCCTACCGGGGCCAGCACGACAGGAAAAGAAAGGTCACAGCCGAGTACACGCGTACGCAACTCGCACTTGGGTACGGCTACTGCGTGACGAGGACGGAACGTGACTTCTTCAAATGCGTTACAGTTCTCTCGCAAAGTGAACTCGCCCTCGGCTCCGCCATCCAGATAGTCAAAAACCACTCTGGGCAGACGGCGACGGGCCAACAACCGAAGATCTGCGATGTTCACAACCCGGGGAGATTCAACCGAGCGGGGCAACTTTATTCTCCATTAATGCGCGAGCTTGAAGATTCGTTCCGCCAAGGGCGACTATTTTGCCGGAGGCGAAAAACAAGGCCGTTGTTTACGTTATCACGGGTATTTTAGGGCAAACGCTGCCATTGTACGGCTGCCTGCATCCTGATGCCGATGTCCGGGTCAGTATTTGCGGATAATCAGGGCCAGATTTCACGCGGTTCCGCGATGGACGCGAGAAACCGGGGATATGAAGAGAAATCAAACAGAGTGAACGTGAGCGCTTACGGCTGCGGGTGGAACTTCGGAGGCGCGGGTTTGTAACCGGGAGGAACGCCCTTGCTAATGAAGGGAAAATCATCAGGATGCTCGACCAGGACCCGGCCCTCGGAGGTCAACTTGTAGGGGTTCCCATCGGGATCAGCCGGAATACCTTGTAACCGTTCAGCGAGAGCTAATTCAGACAGGCTGGAAGGCAGTCGGCCCCTTCGCTCACCGAACCGCGTTAGCGCACTCTGCAGGCGCGTAACGTCTTCGTCAACCTTCAGCGCGCGCAAGTGTTCAACGGCATTGGAGCGAATGTGGCCATCGCGCGTGGTCTGATAGGTCGCAATCCACAGTGTTCTAGCAGTTTCATATTCACCCGCGTGTTGCGCCATTTGTGCGGCGAATAATTTCAAAAAGGGGTGCGCATTCGCCACTCGTGAGCCGCGTTCAAACGCCTCGGCCGCTTTGGCGTAATCTTTTAACTCCATGTAGTAGACAAAGCCCAAGTCGTAGTACAGCCGCCATTCGTTGGGATTGTTTTGAATGCCGTATTCAATCAACTGGACGGCGCGATCTGGCTGTCCGGGACCGCTTGGCGGTTTGGGGGCAAGAAAACTAGCGCCAAACTGATAGGCAACCAGCAGATGAGGGTCGAGATGGGTCGTGATTTCCAGCAGGGGCGCCAGCAGATTGTAGCTCTGCGCGGAACGGTAGTGCCGCTGACCGAAATATTGCACAGTGCGCGTCCAATAAATATCAGCCATCAAGCCCTTGTAACCCAGGCTTGCGCGCTCTAAGACTTTCGGCGAACTGATGTAGAGGACTTCGTCCAGCGTGGCCTGAGGACGGAGTTGGTCCACGCGACGCAGTATCAGAATGGTCACGATCAGCGAGATGGCGAGGCAGCCGCTGGCGATGAAGGTAGTCTGCCGCCTAGATTTCATTTCAGGTCCCGGTGTTCAAAAATCAGCACTGCTCCACTAAGCGCCATGGCCGCGTAAAACAGAGCATAGAGAGTATTATGCAAGACTAATTGTCCCGCCACCGGTTGCTCATGCGCGATCGAAGTAATCACGTTGAAGGCGGAGAAGTTTGGCACGAGATAGGCTGCGGCGGAGGCCAGCCAGCGCGTAAGTCCGTGGGCCATCCCAGCGAAGCCGCGCAAGTCCTCGGCAAAGCTGCCAATCACAAAAAGAGAAGAAGCAAATACCGCGGAAAGCAGCGGTGAGGAAAACGAAGAGAATAGCAGCGCCAGTGCGCAGATAATCAGAAACTGCAGGATGATGAAATACAACGCCACCAAGATTAGCGCATCAGGCCGTGCGAATTTGTGCGAAACGTAAAGCAACGCGGCAAACACGCCGATGGCCATGAAGAATGTGTTCACCACCAACGTAGCTGCCAGTCCGAAGAACTTGCCAACAATGAACTCCCAGCGCCGCACCGGACGTGAGAGCACGGTGTAGAGCGTTCGCCTCTCAATTTCCTTCGAGACGAGGCCGATACCAATGAAGATCGCGATGACAACACCGAAGAGCGAAACTGCTGTCAGGCCAAGATTGATCACGACCAAGCGCTCGATATCAATCGAGATCTGGCCCACCAGAATTGCGGCGCCGGAGAGCAGCAGGGCGAATGCAATCAGGTTGTAGAGGACCCGGTCACGGACCGCTTCGCGGAACGTGTTGGAGGCGATGTGGACGATGCGCGCTCTCATGCCGTACTCCCAACCGATGTTTCGGCCGGTTGCAGCTTCTCCACAAAATATTCCTCGAGCGAGGTACGAACAGGAGTGATTGCAATCAAGCGCAGTCGCTCGCGGCGCAGTGTATCGATTGCCAGATCTTGTTGGTTTTCGGCCAGTACGGCGCGCACTGTGTCTCCGATGACGTGGCACTCCGCACCCAGAGCTTTCATCGAGGTAGGTATTTGCGTTCCCTGCCAGATGATTTCCACCTTACCCTGAACACTGGAGACCAAATCCTCAACCGCGCCCACGCCGCGTAGTTCTCCCTTGTGAATGATGGCAACGCGGTCGCAGAGCGCCTCGGCGTCCGAGAGAATGTGGGTAGAGAAGAATACGGTCTTGCCCTCGTGCTTGAGCTGCTCCATCAGGTCACGCACTTCGCGCCGGCCCATCGGGTCAAGGCCAGACATGGGTTCGTCCAAGAATACAAGCTTGGGGTCGTGCAGAATGGCCTGAGCAATTCCGACCCGTTGCAGCATGCCCTTGGAGAACTTCCGCAATTGCACCCCCTGCACGTCGGGCAGACCCACGCGTTGCAGAGTAGTCTCCACGCGCCGCGCGCGCTCATTGCCCGGAACTCCAGAGAGCTGTCCGTAGTAATTCAGAAGTTCGTGCGCCGTCAGGTGATCATAGAAATAGGGTTGCTCGGGAAGAAAGCCGACTTGCGCCTTTACCTGCGGGTCGGTCCATTCCCGGCCCAAAATGCGCGCAGATCCGGAGGAAGGAAACACCAACCCCATTAGCAGTTTCAGTGTCGTAGTTTTGCCAGCGCCGTTAGGACCGAGGAAGCCGAAAATCTCCCCTTCTTCTACCGTCAGGTGCAGTGGACTGAGGGCGCGCTTGGGTCGCTTGCGCCAGAACCCTACCAAATAGGCTTTCTCCAAGCCAAGAATCTCGAGTGCAGGCATGGTCATTGGGGAAAATGTGACAGAAAAGACTCCCCTCGAAAAAATTATATGGAAACACTTGGCATTTTTGTACTGGACAGAGGTTACCTCGGTTACCATCGCGACGCGGAGAATCAATATCCCCAGGTCTTTGACGACTCAATGTCGCATGCTGATAGGGGATGTGGCTGCCGTAATTCTCTTAGTGAGACGTTGGCATGAGGTCCGGAGCCACCCTGCGACATGTCGCCAGATGGGATACCACGCTAGGGATTCATTGGAATTAATGCCTGACAAGCGCCATAGCCACCGACCAGAGCGATGTTGCCAGGAGGCTGAAGGCGGATCACCAGGTCCTGAATTGAGCAATACGAGCGCGTGCCCGTCAGGCTGCTTAGCGGTGTTCCGGTCACATAGAACTGATCATTGAAGAGACTTCCGGGACTTGCAGATCCGGTGGCGGCAAAGCTATAGCCGCTCTTACCATTGCCGCCGCCGTTGAGCGCCAGATTATTATCGATGAGACAAGCAGTTGCCATGTTGACCGTGCATGGGGCTGCTCCGCCCAAGGGCACCATGCTTGCAGGGAAGCCAACACCTGGATACGCATCGAAATAGGCCAGTTCAGCCGTGTTGATATCGTGAAGGGAAGCAGCTGCGGAGGAGTCATTCGCTGCCATGCGAGCTCGCAGCAGATTCGGAATAGCCATCGCGGCAATGGTCAGAATGATCGCAACCACGATCAATAGCTCGATAAGTGAGAAACCCTGCTGTTTCTTCATCGGCCAAGCTCGTTTCCCACCTTGAGACTATGGATCTCTCCCTTGGATGCCAGTCCTCCTTCATGTCGCACGGCGGGGGCCAAACTTGCATGATCTAACGTCCCATTGAAGGGGTGTTCGGCCTTTGTTTTCAATACGTCTTGGGGAGGAAGGAGAAACCTGCGAGTGTACCATTCACTACAACTGACAATATTCATCAGTTTTGCAAGAGCCCACAATTTCGGCGCTGCGACTAGAGGCCGTGTAGGCGGACCGAGACCCAGGCAACGCCGCAAATACACAAGGGCAGCGAACTTGCGTTCGCTGCCCTCTGGCTTTGTACCCTCCCCCGGGTACTTCGCCGAACTCAGCTAACTAGTTTGCCATCGGTAAGAATGCTTGGCAGCCCGCGTAACCACCAGCCGCGCCCAGGTTGCCGGGCGCGTTAACGCGTACCACGCCATCTTCTGTCGCGCACAAGGACTTGGTGCCTGTCTGCGGACTGAGTACTATGGCTTGGGTGTAGAACTCAATCGGGATTACCGACCCGGCAGGCGTGATTGGAACCGCGGTAAAGCTGTAGCCGCTCTTACCGGATCCGGCGGGAGTGCCGTTCCTCGCCAGGTTGTTGTCAATGAGACAGCCGGTGGCCACGGCTGGCGTGCAAGGAGACGCGCCGCCCAAGGCTGCCAAGTTCGCGGCATAGCCAATGGTCGGATAAGCAGCGAAATAGCCGACTTCAGCGGTGACGATGGTACGCTCGGAAGCGGCCGCCGAAGAATCGTTGGCTGCCATACGGGCGCGCATCAGGTTGGGAATCGCAATAGCTGCAATGATCAGGATGATAGCCACCACGATCAGCAATTCAATGAGTGAGAAACCCTTCTGTGTCTTCATCGGCTAAACTCACTTCCCTTCAGAGTATTTGACGCTTATCTTCAGTAACAGTCCTGTTTCATGTCGCACGCTGGGGGCCAAACTTCCCCGACGGTAATGTCCCATTGAAGGTGTGTTCGGCCTTTCTTTTCAATACGTCCTGAGGGGAAACAGAACCCCGCGAGTGTACCTTTCACTACAGCTGACAATATTCGTCAGTTTTGCAAGAGCCCACAATTTCGGCGATGCGACCACAGGGACGGGTAGACCGACAGCAGGCAATCCCGCCAAAAAACATAAGGGCAGCGAACTTGCGTTCGCTGCCCTTTGGCTTTGTACCCTCCCCCGGGTACTTCGCCGAACTCAGCTACTAGTTTGCCATCGGGAGGAATGCTTGGCAGCCCGCGTAGCCACCAGCAGCACCCAGGTTGCCGGGCGCGTTAACGCGCACGACGCCATCTTCCGTCGCGCAGAAGGACTTGGTGCCGGTCTGGGGACTGAGTACTATGGCTTGGGTATAGAACTCAATCGGGATTACCGACCCGGCAGGCGTGATTGGAACCGCGGTAAAGCTGTAGCCGCTCTTACCGGAGCCAACGGGAGTACCGTTGGTCGCCAGGTTGTTGTCAATGAGACAGCCAGTGGCCACGGCTGGCGTGCAAGGAGACGCGCCGCCCAAGGCTCCCAAGTTCGCGGCATAACCGATGGTCGGATAAGCAGCGAAATAGCCGACTTCGGCGGTGACGATGGTACGCTCGGAAGCGGCCGCCGAAGAGTCATTGGCTGCCATACGGGCGCGCATCAGATTCGGAATAGCAATAGCTGCAATGATCAGGATGATAGCCACCACGATCAGCAGCTCGATTAGTGAGAAACCCTTCTGTTTCCGCATTTCGTTTTTCCCCTCGTATTTGTCTTCGCTAGATGTCTGGGTCACGGATGACGCAGTCGGCATGATAATCGCACTTGCAGGGCCAAAGCCGATAGTTACTTTGGGTCCTACCCCTCTTAGGAAACCGGCTTTGTTTTCAGCAGGGAGCCACACTTTGGTAACAATTCTACAGGTTTCGGGGCCCTCGTCGTGGCAAAATGCGTCTCCAGAGCTGACAATTCGTGTCAATCTGCAAGAGACACCCGTCCCCTTTCAGAACGCCTTCCTGAGCTCGACTTGCATATCTTTCCCGTCATTAATTTACCACTTTTCCTAATTACTCCTCCCCAGTGGCCCGCGCCACAGATCGGACTGTATGGTGCGGCGTGGCCTAGAATGTCCAACCAGGGGAAAGATAGAGCAAAGCCACTATGGCGATCTCTAGAGATCGTGGGCAAGTCGAATCAAACATTGCGCGGGCCTGGACTTTGCCCGCGAGAGTTTATACCGATCCGGGAGTACATGCTGCGGAAAAAGAAAAAATTTTCGGATGCACATGGCAGGTGGTCGGCCATTTCGGTCAGGTGGCGAATCCTGGTGACTATTTCACGACTGAAATAATAGGCGAGCCGTTGCTGATTGTGCGGGGTGCCGATGGAGTGTTGCGCGGATTCTACAATGTATGCCGCCACCGCGCTGGACCGCCAGCCGAGGGATGCGGGTCGCGCAAGCTCTTCCGCTGCGGTTATCACGGTTGGACGTATGATCTTGACGGGTCGCTAATCAGCGCCACTGAGATCGAGGGCGTCGAAGGATTTCGGCCAGAAGATTTCGCGCTTGTGCCGGTGCGCACCGAGGAGTGGCTCAACTTTGTGTTCGTGAATCTCGATCCGGATGCCGAGCCGCTGAGAGAAAGCCTCAGCGAATTGACGCGGCAAGTCGACAGATTTCCTGTTGCAGGCATGAAGCTATTCGAGCGCCGCACATATAAGATGAAGTGCAACTGGAAAACTTATGTGGATAACTATCTCGAAGGCTATCACTTGCCGAGCGTGCATCCGGGGCTGAATCGCGAATTGGACTTCAACGCTTATGCAGTGGAGCCTTATGCCAAGCATGTGCGGCAGTTCAGTCCTATTCGAGGGGCGCAAGCCGGAGATGCCACCCCGCGGCGCTATCAAGACGCAGGAGAGGGGCTCACCACGGACTACTTCTGGATTTTTCCTAACTGGATGCTGAACTGCTACCCAGATAATGTTTCGCTGAACATCGTGCTGCCGCTTGGAGCGGAGCGCTCGATAGCGATCTTTGAGTGGTACTTGCCGGAGAAAGAGCATGGCAACCCGGCGGGGAAAGCGTCGGTGGAATTCAGCGAGCAGATTCAGGTCGAGGATGTCGGCATCTGCGAAGTGGTGCAGAAGAACCTGCGCTCCCGCAGCTACTCGCGGGGACGTTTCAGCGTGACACAGGAAAGAGGCGTGCACGCGTTCCATCGGATGTATGCGGAATGGATGGGAGTGACTCACCGAGGATATGGTCGAGGAAGCGTCGGAGAATGACAAAGCGTGAGTGAATGTCTTGCTTCTAATCGGCGGAAAAAGAACCTACGCCTTCAAGAGCATACAGGTCACGTCGTCATGTTGAGGTGTGTTGCCGACAAAGAGATCGAGGCCAGCCATCAGCCGGTTCAGCAATTCCTGAGGACTGGTACTCCCCGCGTTTTCCAGCAGGACCAGGAGCTGTGCTTCACCATATTCTTCATCACTGGCGTTCACGGCTTCGACCAATCCGTCCGTAAAAATTACTAACCAATCGCCGGGAGCGAGCGCCACGCTCGCGGACTCATACTTTGCGTCTGCTTGAATGCCCAGCGGAAGGCCGCCGACATCGAGGCGCTCGATTAAGCCGCCATTGCGGCGCAGAATGGGTTGATTGTGACCGGCGTTGATGTAAGTGAAGAGGCGACGAGCAGGGTCGTACTCAGCCAGAAACGCGGTGGTGAAACGCAGGCCGCCCTGGCTGTTCGAACATGCGTACTGGTTCATGCCAGCGGCTAGTTCTGGAAGGGAAGCGGGAGTCGTGGAGAGTGTCTTGAGGCTTGCCTGAAAGGTCGCCATCAGCATGGCGGCAGGAATGCTCTTGCCCGCGACATCGGCGACGGCGAAAATCACGCGATTCTCTTCGGGTGTTTTGCCCGGACGCGGGAAGACGTCGTAGTAATCGCCGGCGACGGTGTTCGCAGGGAGCGTGGAGTAGGCAATCGCGAGACCTGGGATTTGCGGCGGGGCGCCGGGCAGCAGCCAGGTTTGGATCTCACGCGCAATTTGCAAATCGCGCTTCATGACTACGCGGTCGGCTATCTCAAGCATCAGAAGAAGAAACAGAAGCAGCCCAGCCCAGAATTGGGAGTTAAACTGGATGCCATGAAGACCGCCAGAGGAGTCTGCGTAGCGGATATCATCCCAGGGACCCATCAGCATGATTAGCGCCACCAGCAGCAATACGCGGCGCGCGGGCGAAAGTTTTTCGAGGACGGCCCAAAAGAATTCCTTGAGCACATGGAGGCGGCGGCCGCGGTTGGTTAAGCCTTCCGGAGTCTTGGCCTGGACGTCGCGAGAGTAGAGACGATAGCTGGCCCTCGTTTCAGTTTCAAATTGCGACCAAAGCTGGCTGACCGCGAGTCCTTCTGTAACTCTTTGCCAAAATTGCTGCAGCCGAGCCAGGAGAGAAGGGCGCTGGGCAGAGGAGTGTCCGGCCGGTTTGGGGGTGGTGGCCACAGAGTTGAGCAGCGATTATAGAGGAAGGCGGAGAAAAGAGATTTTCAATTTCCGATTGCCAAGTTCCAATTGTCATTGCCACCGCCATCGGCTGACTGGAAGCGTTCCTTTCTGTGCAAAGAAGTAGGCAGTGGGGCAAGGCTCGCGAGAAATTGAAAATTGAAAATCCTAGAAGAGAGTTAACTGCTCGTCGAAAGCCCTCACCGCCCATTTAGTTGCGTGGGCCGGCTGAGGACGGCGATCCTCGTGAACTTTGTACTTTTGGCGTAAGAGCGCGATGAGTTGAGCCAGGCGCTTTTCATACGCAGGCGGCAAAAAGGCGCGTCCTTCATAGCGTTGACGATAGTTGTCCACCAAGTGGGGAAAGTGCTGCTCGATGAAGGGCAGGAACACCGCGGCAGAGCAGGGCTTCAAGAATAGAGCGTTGGCGAATATGTAGGTGGCTCCGGCGTCGGCAGCGGCTCGTACCAGAGCCTCGAGATCTTTGGGGGAATCCGTAACCGCGGGAATCACGGGGGAGCAGCTTATTCCGACTCTGATGCCGAAGTCACGCAATTGCCGCACGGCGTCCAGACGGAGATCGGGACGAGGGGCTCGAGGTTCGAGCAGCCGTGCCAGTTCGACATCGAGCGTGGTGATTGTCATGTTTATCGAAAGCTGATTGTGCCGCGCAATCTGTTGTAAGACGGGAACATCGCGGACGATCAGATTCGACTTGGTGACGATGCCAAGTTCGAAGCCCTGGTGGCGGGCGAACTCCTCGAGGATGACGCGCGTGACTTCGTACCGACGCTCGGCGGGTTGATAGGGATCAGTGGCGGTGCCTAGTGCTATGGCTTCTCCGGGCTTCACTCGCCGCAACTCCTGGCGAAGGAACTCGGCTGCGTGTTGCTTAACGTAAATCTTCTGTTCGAAGTCGATACCGTTTCGCAGCTCCATGAATTCGTGCGTGTAGCGTGCGTAACAGTACTTGCAGGCGAATTCACAGCCCCGGTAGGGATTGATCGTCCAGGTGAACGGCATTTCTCTGTTGCTGACGCAGCGATTTAGTAGGGAACGGTTGGGTAGAGTGAAGTATTCAACGTTGTGTCCCTCGCGCAGGGATTCGCCTTCGGAGGCAAGGCGGGCGATTCCGACTAAAGGGGGTTTATCCGGAGGCGGAAACATGGGCAAGGACTTCATGAGAGGATCGTCGTTATTCGCTTTTTATTCGCCTATAATAGGCTGCCGGGCATGGGCAGTCAAGCTCAGTTTTCTTGGTTTTACGTTAATCCAGCGATGTGCAGGCTGTGGCCGCTATAAATAGCCCAATCGAGTCAGCAAGATGTAGAGACAGCTCAGCGTTAGGATTGGGCCACCCCAAATGCAGATTGCGGAATAAAAGGCCAGACCCCGAAGCATACACCGCCGACTGCTCCCGGAGATCAGAAAAGGGTCTTCTGATCGGCCCTTCATGAGGAGCAGGGGAGGGTTCACGTTCAACTCGTTCTGTTTTTGGATCGGAAATCTGGCCGAAGCGGGCAATTTCTCTAGACCTGGGAAAGCTAACTCGCGCTGAAGATCGGCGGCTTCTGGGCTGAGATAGGCAAGACCTCGAGCTTGGAAAGATCGCACTGAATTTTCATTCCTCTGACCGATGGCCGGATTGTCTTGGAGCGTGCCTGTCACGAACAAACGGTCGTTTGCACGGATACAAATATTCTTCGACCTGGCCGGGCGTAACGCCGTGGCGAGAAAGAAAGTGTCGTATATAGTCAGGGGCGGAATCCCACTCAACATCCTCTGAGAAACTCGGTTGCAAGTCGGTCTCTGCGCCGCGGGGATCGATCATCACCTTGCCCGCGCCATCGTCGAGAAAGAAGGGAACACAAAGCGTTTCCTGGCAATCACGATGGCGCGTTAAGATGGCACGGTAGAAGTAGCACTCGGTCTCGGAGAGCGGGGAAATTGTGCTGTAGGGCCCGGTCGCTGTGCCTGATACCTCCACCAGTCCGAGTGCGGCGCTGCGAACGGTTGACGAGGGGACGCTCTGGATAAGGAGCTTGCGCCGGAGAAGTCCGAAGCCGCGGAAGAACATGTAAAGACCAATAACGATTCCGGCCGCAGCCCACAGTGCTGGCTCGGTTGCCAGAGATACGGGGTCGAGTCTTACATGCGACGGCATCCGGGTCAGACAATGGCACTATTGCGCGGGGCCAGTCTTGTCGGCGGGCTTCTCGAAGATTTTCTCGTCTACAGACGGATTGAACTCGATCGCATTGTATTCGGCGCTGCTTGAATCCTGGCCATTCTGTTTGTTACGGCGCAGCATGGGAATCGTTATCCCGTCAACCGTCTTCCAGTTTTCCATTTGAGTCTCGCCTTCGACCGGACCTTGCTGGCTGAGTGTCTTGTAGGTCTCGCGCAATATGCGGCCGGTCTGGGGATCGATGTACCAACGAATGGCGGCGCCCGCCGCATTCATGTCGACGATGCGGGCTTCCAAATCGCCGATTCTCTCCCCTCCATTCGCCTGGAAGACAAAACCCGGATCATTCCAATGGGATGCGATAAAGATGGGATCACGCTTGATTTGCTCCAGCGCTTCCGTCTTTCGCTCAGCCGGCATGGCTTCGGTTCCCATGCCGGAACTGGCGAATGCTGAGTCGGGGGTGACCACGATCGTCATTGTTCCTTGAGGGGCTTGTATTTCCGCATGCAAGTGGTCGGGATAGACGATGATGGATTCCAGTTGCATGGGGAAATCGCCTTGCGGGGTTTTCTGAGTGACGGTTAGTTTGGCTTTGAGCGACTTGATGGCCGCAAGCTTTGCTTCGCCTCCCATCGCGGTCACTACTTTGGCGACAAGGGCTTTGCCTTCGCCGTTCGAGGCCGTTGGCTTTGGGGCTTCTTCTCGCTGCGCTCCCGGGGGTGGCGGAATGTTGATGTCGATCTCCTTCACCGGCCCGAGCGATGAAAGCGGCTTGTCGAAGTCTTTGTCATTGCCCACGACGAGCGTGGCCAATTGATCTTTGTGCAGATATTTGGTGGCCACGCGGTTGGCGTCCGCGGGTGTGACTCTTTGGATCTCGGCGGGGTATTTGTCGAGCCAGTCGGCTGGGTACCCGTAGAACTCGTAGGTCATGCGTTCGCCGAGAATCTTGTCGGGCGAGTCGAGACGGAAGATGAACGCGTTAAGAATCGCGTCTTTGGCGCGCTTGAGTTCATCGTCGGTAAAGGGATGCTTTTCGAGGTCGTCGATGTCTTCTTGCAGTGCCTGGACCGATTCGATCGTAGTCTGACTTTTCGTACCCATAACGATTTGCAAAATGCCGGGATGCCCGAAGTTCGCTCCGATGCCGCCGCCCACGTGATAGGCAAGGCCGCGCTTGGTGCGAATGTCGTTGAAGAGGCGCGATGAAAAACCTCCGGCGAAAGCTTCATTGAAGACATTGACGGCATAGTAGTCGGGATTGTCGCGCCTGATGCCGAGTCCCACCATGTGGATGCTGCTCTGATTCACATCCTCTTTACGGATGAGGTGGTAGGCGGGTTTGGCGGGATGGTATTGAACTTCATCCTTCGGTAGCGTGGGACCCTTGGGCCACTGTGCAAATGCGGCGCGCAGCTTGGCTTCCACCGCGGCAGAATCGAAATCACCGCTGATGCCGAGAATGATATTGTTGGGATGCACGTAGGTCTTGTGCCAATCGATCAAGTCCTGGCGTGCGATCGCAGCGACGGTGGCATACTCGGGGACGCGGGCGTAGGGATTGTCGGGACCGTAGGCAAGCTTGGTGGCTTCGCGCTGCGCAATTTCGCCAATCTGGTCGTTGCGGCGGGAGATGGCGTCGAACGCTCCCTTCTTGGCGATGTCGAGTTTGTCTTCGCGAAATTCGGGATTGCGTAACAAATCGATGAAAATTTTGAATACATCGTCGAAATCACCTTTAAGGCATGACCAGTTGATGGAGGTCGAGTCCGGCCCGCCGGAGGTTTCAACCTTGGCCGCGCGGACTTCCAGGAAGTCATCGAACTCATCGCCAGTTTTTGTTTTGGTGCCGCCTGTGCGCCAGACTTCACCATAAATATCGACGAGGCCGACTTTCTTTGCCGGCTCGTTGTGGGAACCGCCACGAATGCGGGCCGTTCCGCCGATGAGAGGCAGTTCATGATCCTCCTGGAGGAAAATCACCATGCCATTGGGTAACACGATGCGCTTGGGCTGCTGAGGTTTGAACGCTGGCAGGGGTGGAATCGGAATTTGCTTCCAATCGTTGGCTTGAGCAGCAGAGTGGGGATGGTACGCAGCGAGAATCGCGGCCAAAATTAGAATAGTGCCAAGGATGGTTCTCTTCTTCATTGTGCACCTCCCTCGTCCGAAGTGCTCTGGCCACCACCGGATTGGTCTCGGGCGGAGGGTTTCGCTGTTTCGATCACGCCCACGGTGCGATTCGTGTCAACAAATATTTGATTGGCAATGCGACGTATGTCGGACTTTGTCACTTTGTCGATTCGGTCGACAGTGCGGAAAAGCTCACGCCAGTCGCCGTAACGCCTCTGATAGGTGGCGAGTTGGATCGCCAGTCCCTGATTCTCGGCTAGTCCGCGAATAAGGTTGGCCTTGCTGCGAGTCTTGATCATCTTCAGCTCGTCGTCGCTGATGTCTTCTTTCTGGAGGCGCTCGATCTCGACGTGAATGGCCTCGCCGACTTCCCGTGTGGTATGTCCAGGAAGCGGAAAGGCATAGAAGGCGAAGAGATGCGGATACTTGATCCCTGGCAATCCGGTGAAGCCCGCGGAGAAAGATGCGATCTTTTTATCGCGCACCAGGGCGCGATAAAGCCGTGAAGTGCGGCCCTCTGACATGAGATCGCTAATCGCGTCGTACACGGCGTCATCTTTGTCTTCATAGTCGGGGCGGTGGTATCCCTCCAAATAGAGCGGCTGCGTACTTTCCTTCAAGACAACATTGCGCTCGGAATTTTGGGGAGGTTCGGTTGTCGTCGCCTCATCCGGTTGGGGACGGGCGGGTAGCCGGCTGAAATATTTCTCGAGAATCGGCATCGCTTCTGAGGCCTTCACGTCGCCGGCAACCGCGACCGTCATGTTCGACGGTACGTAGTATGTATCGAAGAATCTCTGTGCGTCGGTGGCAGAGAAAGTATTGAGGTCGGACATCCAGCCGATGGTTGGCCGGTGATAAGGATGTGCCTCAAACGCCCCGGCGGTGAATTGCTCCAGTAGGCGACCAATCGGATTGCTGTCGGTACGCAGGCGGCGTTCTTCGATGACTACGTTGCGTTCTTTGTAGAATTCGCGCATTACGGGGTGCAGAAAACGCTCAGACTCAAGGTAAGCCCACAACTCCAGCCGATTCTCGGGCAACGAATAGTGGTAAGCCGTTTCGTCGTAATTGGTGAAGGCATTCATGTCCTCGCCGCCATTTTGCTCGATGAGCTTGCCGAATTCGTTGGGGATGACGTACTGGTCGGCCTCGGCAATGGCGTCTTTCCATACCTTTTCCAATTGCTTGAGTTTGGCTTCATCGCGGCCCACGCGCTTGTCGCGTTCGGCGATGTAGGCGGCATAAGCGGCCTCCACTTTTTCCAGGGCCACTTTCTCTGCCGGGTAGTTCTTGGTGCCGATTTTGTCGGTGCCCTTGAAAGCCATGTGCTCGAACATGTGGGCCAGCCCGGTTTCTCGCAGGGGGTCTTGTGCCGATCCCGCGTCCACCATGTTAAAGAAAGAGAACACGGGAGCCTGGGGCCGTTCACAGATGAGAATGGTCAGGCCGTTGTCGAGCTGCTTGACCGTAATGCGCTTCTCGAAGGATGCGACATCCTGAGCTGCGGAGAGGATCGTAAGAAGTAGAATCAGGATCGACAGCTTCAATGTGCGGGATTTCATCGTACCTCCAACGGGTTGGACGGACATGAAGGGCAGAAAGTTTGAACTTACGTGGCGGAAGGGGCGGCTGTCAAACGGGGAGCCGCCATTTTCATGGTGTTTTTAATTCCTGATAAGGACTGCACATGGCTGACTCGGTAATCGAAATCCAGGGAAAGACTCTCACGCTCACGAACCTGGACAAGGTGCTGTATCCCGCAACCGGCTTCACCAAGCGCCAGGTCATCGATTATTACGCACGCATCGCACCCGTGCTGCTGCCTCACCTAAAGGGCCGGGCGCTGACCTTGAAGCGCTATCCCAACGGCGTGGACCGCGAGTTTTTCTACGAAAAGAACGCTCCCAAGCACCGTCCCGATTGGGTAAAGACCGTGCCCGTCTGGAGCGAAGGCAACAATCGCACTATGTATTACGTTGAGGCAGCCGATCTGCCCACGCTGATATGGCTGGCTAACCTGGCGGCGATTGAGTTGCACCCGTCGCTGGCGCTGGCGAAAGATGTTAGTTGTCCGACCATGATGGTTTTCGACCTCGACCCGGGACCGCCGGCAAATATCGTGCAATGCTGCCAAGTAGCGTTCTGGTTGCGAGAAATCTTTGAGCATTTCAATCTACAGAGCTTTCCCAAAACGTCTGGTTCGAAAGGATTGCAGATTTATGTTCCGCTGAACACGCGGACAAGTTACGACGTCACCAAGCCCTTTGCCCGGGCATTGGCGCAGTTGCTGGAACAAGAACATCCGGATGCAGTTGTTTCGGATATGAAGAAGAGCATTCGCACTGGCAAAGTTTTTGTGGACTGGAGCCAGAATGACCAGCACAAAACCACAGTTGCGGTTTACTCGTTGCGTGCCCGTGAGAGACCCACGGTTTCCACGCCGGTGAAATGGGAAGAGGTTGAACGCGCCTTCAAAAAGAAGCACGCCGGGCTTCTGCTGTTTGAGGCTCCGCAAGTAGTCGCACGGGCAGAGAAGATGGGCGACTTGTTCGAGCCCGTACTCAAGCTCAAACAGAAGCTGCCGGATGTGAAGGGGTTGCTGGCGGGGGTGGGCGAGGCCGCTGCGAAAGCGAGCGAGCCGGAGCGAATCGACTTAGCGGCGCAGGCGGAAGCCAGGCCCACCCCAGCCGCCAGGGTCCAGCCTAAAAAAGCGGCCACAAAGAGGACTGGCAATAAAGCCGCAAACAAATTTGAACGGAATCCCGTGGCAAGGGATGGCAAGAAGCCGAGCCTAACGGCTGCAAAAAGCAGGCGCAGGGTATAATCCCGTGCTCTCCAAGTTTTCATAGAGAGTCGCCATGTCCCAACTTTTTGCCGGCACTTCCGGATGGGCGTATCCGAGCTGGAAGCCCGATTTCTATCCCGCCAAACTGGCGCAAAAAAAATTCCTCGGTCACTACGCCACACAGCTCAATACGGTAGAAGTGAATTTTACCTTTCGGCAACTGGTGAAAGAAACAACCATCCAGAACTGGATCCAGGATACGCCGGCACATTTCCGCTTTGGCATAAAGGCCCACCAAGTCATCACTCACATTAAGCGGCTGAAAGGTACCGAGGACTTCGTGCCGCGCTTTCTCGCGACCATCGAGCCGTTAGCCGCCGCGCACAAGCTTGGGCCGGTGCTGTTTCAACTACCGCCCAACCTAAAGGCCGACTCCGCTCTGCTCAAAGACTTTCTGGCGATTCTGCCGCGCACGGTGCCGGTCGCGTTTGAATTCCGACACGAGGCGTGGTTCGGGGATGCGACTTGGGACGTGCTGCGATCTCACAAGGCAGCACTCTGCGTCGCGGAGACCGAAGAGCGCACCACGCCTGACGTGGTCACAGGCGACTTTGTTTACTACCGTTTCCGCAAGCCAAGCTACACCGATGAAGAACGCCGCAGCATGACCGATCGCATCCGCGGGCACCTGACCGCAGGCCGGGACGTGTTTGCTTACTTCAAGCATGAGGAAACGCCGCAAGGCGCTCTTTCGGCGGTGGAGCTACTGCGGGTCGTGACGGAGACGTAGCCAGCTGCGTCTCTACGAAATGGTCCTGCCTCAGGGTAGCCTCGGTCTTGCCAATCCAGCGTAGAGACGTTGCTGGCAACGTCTTTGCCGGGCACCTTTCTCATTACTTTACCCATGGTCCGATAACGCGCATACTCAAGCTCTGCTCTCCATGGCTTCCGGCGCCAACGCGGATGTGCTCTCTGCCTTTCTCGATTACCTCAGAATCGAGAAGGCGCTGGCGCCGCTTTCCATCAGCGCCTACACCATCGACATTCTGCAGTTCGCGGAGTTTCTGGAGAAACGCAAGCGCTTGCTGCTTGCCGCGAGCCGCAATGACGTTCGCGAATTCTTGCAGCAGCTTTTTTCCCATCAAGTGGATGGCCGAAGCGTAGGCCGGAAGCTGTCTGCATTGCGTCATCTCTACCGTTACCTGCTGCTTGACAAGAAAATTGACCACGATCCCACGCTGAACATCGAGTCGCCCCGCCAGTGGAAGGTTCTGCCGAAGTCGCTGGCACGCGATGAAATGGAAGTGACCTTGGCGGCCCCGCTCACACGGGGAACTGCCTCGCGGCAAGGGCAAGAGCTGCCCGCGTTGGCCGCCCGCGATCGCGCTATGCTCGAAGTGTTGTACGCAGGAGCGCTGCGCGTCTCTGAAATCATCAATGCCAAGCTCGAAGACTTGAAACTTGACGCCGGATACATGCTGGTGCGGGGCAAGGGCGACAAAGAGCGCATCGTCCCGCTGGGCAGATCAGCGCAAACGGCGCTGACGGAATATCTGACGCACTCGCGACCGTTGCTGGCGGGAGGGAAGCGCGGTGCAGTGGCGGCAGCAGCAGGTGCGAGGGCACCAATCACCAATTCGCCACTGCTTTTCATTGCCCGGAGCGGCCGCAGACTAACGCGTCAGAGGGTCTGGCAGATGGTGCGAACCGCGTCGGTGGCTTCGGGGCGCCACGCCTCGCCGCACATGCTCCGACATTCTTGCGCCACGCATATGGTGGAGAATGGCGCCGATCTACGAACAGTGCAGACCATCCTTGGCCATGCCGACATTTCGACGACTCAGGTGTATACGCATCTGGCGCTAGACCGGTTGCGGGCGGTTTATCAGAAGCATCATCCGCGGGCGAAGCAGCGATAAGCAATTGTTGATTCTGGATTGTTGAGTGTTGAGTTGGAAACCCCTCAGAGCCGGGTGTGAACCAACAATCAAAAATCGACAATCAACCATGCCCAAGGCAAACACCATCGTCGCTAAGGCGGTCGCGGATTTCCTTCGTCACTTGTGCGAGCGGAATTCTTCGCCGCACACGGTTAAGGCCTACAGCGGAGATCTTGCGATCTTCGCTGCATATGCCGGTTCGCGCGGTTGGAAGGATATCGATCACATTGCAGTGCGAGGGTTCCTATCGCAACTCTACGAAAAGGGATTGAGCAAGACTTCCGTGGCGCGGGCATTGGCGGCGGTGCGTTCTCTGTATCGCTGGCTGGCTCGGGAAGGCGTGGTGGAGCAGAATCCGGCCAAGCTCGTGTCCACGCCCAAGTTGCCGAAGAAACTGCCGCGGGTGCCTACGATTGAAGAGATGAACTCTGTGCTCGACGGCCGGATGCCGGACGCAGCGGCCTTTCCCGAGCGCGATCAGCTGATGCTGGAACTGCTGTACGGATGCGGCATCCGCAATTCCGAACTGACCGGCATCAACATCGACGACATTCGCCTAAGTGCGGAAGCGATCCTCATTCGTGGCAAAGGAAAGAAAGAACGCTATGTGCCGTTCGGAGGCTCCGCGAAGAGTGCACTGATTGCTTATCTGCCCGAGCGGCAGAAGGCTCTCGCCGAACTGCACAAGAACACGCCCTCTTTGCTCATCAACCGGCGCGGCGGACCCCTCACCACACGCAGCGTCGGCCGCATCGTAAAAAAAATCGCCATTGCGAAGGGGTTGTCGCCGGACGTTCACCCACACACTTTGCGGCACGCCTTTGGCACCCACATGCTGGAAGAAGGCGCCGACCTGCGCGCCATTCAGGAACTGCTCGGCCACGAGCGCCTGGCTACTACGCAGCGTTACACGCAGCTCTCGATGAAACATGTGTTGCAGGTGTACGACCAGACACATCCCAGAGCGAAGTAGCGCCAGGAATTCCCGACGGGTATGGGGAGGTTCTAAATCGGAATCATGCGGGACGGAGCTTTTCCCAAGTCGCTATCACCCGCACCTTCAACTCCGCAGTCAGCTTCTCATACGCCGCTTCTGACGCCTCTGATTCGGGCGGCGGATAAATCGGATTGCCGAACTCGATCTTCAGCGGCTTGAAACCTTGAAACGACCTGTTCCGCGGCCAGGTATCGTGGAAGCCCTCAATCGCCACCGGCACGATGGGAACCTGCAGGTGGGTAGCGAGAATCGCCGCGCCCTTTTTGAAGGCTTTTGGTGTGCCGTCAATTGAGCGTTCGCCTTCGGGATAAAAAATGAGCACCCGTCCGTGTCGCAGCCCGAAGGCCCCCGCACGCATGGCAGGAATGAGGTGTGCGTCCGGGTCAACCACGACCACCCTGATCCAGCGTGCCAGCCGGCGCATGATTCCACCGCCAAAGATGTCACTGGTCCCAACGGCGAAGAGGTGGTAGAAGATTTCTTTCGGCAAAATACTGGCCATGACCAGAGGATCGAGGTAGCTCTGATGATTCGAACAGAGGATGTAAGGACCGTTTCCGGGCAACTTCTCCATCCCCTGCACCTGCAAATCAAAACGGTCGAGAGCCATCATTTGCAGCAGGCGTGACGACACGTACAAAGCCGTATCGGTGACCGGCTGTGGCTTCGACAGCGCCAGGATTTCTGGATCATCCGGGTCCTCCGCCAGAATCGCGCTCCAACCGGCGAACGAGGACGTCTTTCTTCCCGGCCCGCCTTCGATTCCTGCGCCTTCGAGCACCGCGTCCACCAGATCGCGCACGGTGTAGATCTCTGCCAGTCGCGACTCTTCGACGTCGCCGCCTAATTCACCTTCGAGGTGGCTCAGCAATTCGATCCGTTGCATGGAATCAAGCCCGAGATCGAGTTCAAGGTTATGGCTGGGTCGAATGGCCGACGGCACCGTCCGGGCCGATTCGCGCACAATCGGCAGTGCGCGCCTAACCTCTGGTCGCTCGAGCCACTCGTTTTCGTCACCCGTGAGAGGTTGTTCCAGGGGTACGTCAGAATCAGCGCCGTTACCCTGCGCCTGCTTTGCACGAACACGCTTCTCAATTTCAAAACGCTTCAGCTTGCGGGTTGTAGTGCGGGGCAGATCGTCCTGCCATATCTCGTAACCGCCGATGCGCTTGCTAGAAGCAATCTGCGAAGAAAGTCCTTCGATGTCGAAGCGGATGACTTCTTTTGCGTTGACGACCTTTCGCTGCCTGAGCGTGTCGAAATTGGGAACGACAACGGCGTGCAACCGATTCCCGGTGCCTTCACCGGGACGAGCTTCGAGACCGATGACCGCGATTTCCTTGATGAAGGGCGACTTCAAATAGTGCGCCTCGATTTCTTCGGGGTAGATGTTCTTGCCATTGCTGAGTACGATGACTTCTTTCTTGCGTCCCGTGAGGAACAAATTGCCGTGCGTATCGAAGTAACCGAGATCGCCAGTCAGAAACCAGCCATCGCGCATGACGGCAGCGGTCGCGTCCGGCCGGCTCCAGTAGCTTTTCATCACGATTGCGCCGCGCAGCGCGACTTCGCCAACGCTGGGCCCGCCATCTTCTTGAGACGCGTCGACAATCTTCGCCTCCACGCCCTTCAGCGCCTGTCCAACGGAGCCGATCACGTTGTCGTGAGGCGAGTTGGCAAAGGCGGCACCGCTGGTTTCAGTGAGGCCATAGGCCTGAAGAACGTCGATGCCCAGGGTATAAAAATCATATGCAATGGCAGGATCGAAACGCGATCCGCCCGTGGCCAAATAGCGCATCTTCTTGCCCAGAGTTTCGTGCACTTTGGAGAAAAACATGGGACCGGCGTTGATTCCAACTTGGCGCAGTGAACGGTTGAAGGTCAGCAAGGCCTTGAAAGCCTTCCGCGCAAAGGGGCCCCGCTTGGCGACCTCCTGAAAAATTCGCTCGTGAATCAGGTAGTAAAACTGGGGCACAACTGCAAAAGCGGTAATGTTGTGCTCACGCAGTGCTCGCATCAACTCGGTGGTGTTTAGAGTTTCCAGATAGACCACCCGCGATCCCTTCACTAATGGCAGAAGCAAGTTAGCCATCTGCGCCAGCACGTGGAACAGCGGCAGCACGCCAAGCAGGGCATCGCTGGCTCCAATGTCCACCCAATTGAAGACAGCGTCGACCTCACCCAGCACATTGGCGTGCGTGAGCATTACGCCTTTGGGTTCCGATGTTGTACCTGACGTATAAATGAGAGAAGCGAGATCATCAGGTTTTGAGTTTACGGGAGTGAACTTCCCCGGGCCCGCATCGAAGATTCGCGACAGATTTCCCATCGAGCGTTCGTGAGCAGAAGGGTGTTTGAGGCGTTCCGGATCCATGAGCACCACAGGTACCGCCAGACCCTCGACTGCCTGCCGTGCAACCGTCGCATGCTTCGCGTCGCAGAAAAGCGCTGTGCTGCCGCTATCTTTCAACAGCTTGGCGACTTGGTCGGCATGCAATGCGGTGTCGAGCGGAACGGCAGCGCAACCTGCGGCGATAATCCCTAAATACACAGCTACCCAACGGGGATGGTTATGGGCCAGAATTGCCAGCCGCGCGCCGCGTGCGAAGCCATTCTCGGTCACCCATCGCCCCACGGACTCGGCCATCTGACGGACTTCCGCGTAGGTGTAGCCTTCGACGTGGTCGTGCCCCTGAAGTTCAAGAGCGGGATTGTTTGGCCACTGCTCCGCGCACTTAACGAAGCGGTCGTAGAAAGTTGGCATCGGGTGGTCGGGAAAATATACCTGAAATCTGCTGGATCCGTGGTTTGCCAGTGGTGCAATCTCTGGAATCTTAGAGCGCTGGCGTTCGCTGAGGTCTCGCAGAAGTACGTGGAGGATGGCTTCTCACTACTACCTTGGACCAGACCTCAGAGTGCGCCAGGTTTTAAGATGTACTACACCGCTCCTTCCGCGCGTTCGTGGCATCCAAATGTGCTAGGCTTTTAGCAGGCAGTGCTGATGCGGCGGTTGTTCCCGCCCTAAGAAGGATCCTCAAGCTTGATTAACTCTCTGATAGCCAAGGTTTTCGGGACGAAGAACGAGCGGGTCATCAAGGCGCTGATGCCTCAAGTTGAGGCCATCAATGCGCTCGAGCCCCAGATGCAGAAGCTCACCGACGCTGAACTGCGCGCCAAGACAGACGAGTTTCGCCAGCGCATCCAGGAGCGGCTGAGTCGGTTCGACGCCGAAGCTAGCAATCCCACAGCGGAGGTGGAAGTCGAGGCCGACGCAGACGCAGACGCAGAGCCCGATCCTGATCGACTGAAGCGGCTTGAAAAAGAGCGATACGAGGCTCTACAGGTAGTCTTGAACGAAATTCTTCCCGAAGCCTTCGCCGTGGTGCGCGAAGCCGGACGCCGCGTGCTCAACATGCGTCACTTCGATGTGCAGCTGATCGGCGGCATGGTGCTGCACCAAGGTACTATCTCCGAGATGAAGACCGGCGAAGGCAAAACGCTGGTTGCCACACTGCCCGTCTATCTCAATGCCCTTAGCGGCCGCGGTGTGCACGTGGTTACGGTCAACGACTATTTGGCCAAACGCGACTCGGAATGGATGGGCAAGCTCTATCGCTTCCTCGGCCTGACCGTCGGTGTGATCGTGCACGATCTCGATGATGAAGAACGCCGCGCCGCATACGCCGCTGACGTCACATACGGCACCAACAATGAGTTCGGCTTCGATTATCTGCGCGACAACATGAAGTTCGACCTCAAAGACTGCGTGCAGCGCGGACATAACTACGCCATCGTCGATGAAGTCGATTCGATCCTTATCGATGAAGCCCGTACGCCACTGATCATCTCGGGCGCCAGTGAGGAATCGACTGACAAGTATTACAAAGTAAACCGCATCATCCCCAAGCTGGAGAAGGGCGAGGAGATCGAAGGACCTCCGGGGGAGCCTGCGCAACTCACCGGCGATTTCGTGGTCGACGAGAAGCACCGCAACATCACCGTCACCGACGAAGGTTGGGAAAAGGTCGAGCAACTGCTGGGCATCGGCAACATTGCCGACCCGGAGAACTGGCCGCTCAAGCATCACGTCGAAACCGCCATCAAAGCGCATGCCCTATACCGCCGCGACGTGGAGTACGTCATCAAGGACGGTGAAGTCATCATCGTTGACGAATTCACCGGCCGCATGATGCCGGGACGGCGGTGGTCTGACGGCCTGCATCAGGCGATTGAGGCCAAGGAAGGGGTGAAGATCGAGCGCGAGAATCAGACGCTCGCTACCATCACTTTCCAGAATTATTTCCGCATGTTCAAGAAGCTGGCTGGCATGACCGGTACGGCGGAGACCGAAGCCACGGAATTCGACAAGATATACAAGCTGGAAGTCGTGGTGATTCCCACCAACAAGCAAATGCTTCGGCTGGAGAATCCTGACGTCGTCTACCGCACCGAAAAAGAAAAATATTTCGCGGCCGCGGATGAAATTCAAAAGCTCAACGAAAGCGGACAACCCGTGCTCGTGGGCACAACATCGATCGAAAAGTCTGAGCGTCTTTCCGAGTTGCTGAAGAAAAAGGGCATCAAGCACGTAGTCTTGAACGCCAAGTTCCATGAACGCGAAGCCGAAATTGTGGCGCAAGCTGGACGTCACGGTATGGTCACGATCGCGACCAATATGGCTGGGCGCGGTACCGACATTCTGCTTGGCGGCAATCCTGAATTCATGGCCAAGCAGGAGTTGGTGAAGAAGGGAATCGCGCAGGCTGTTCGCGTTGCGCAGGGCAAGATTGAAGGCCCACAGGAAGACGGCCAGACCTCGCTGTTTTACTACAACGGGAACGAATACGTTCTTCCGACCGACAAGTGGACCGAGGCCCTCTACCGCTACAAAGAGCAGACCGACAAAGAGCACGACGAAGTCACCGCCGTCGGCGGCCTGCACATTCTCGGTACCGAACGGCATGAGTCGCGCCGCATTGACAACCAGCTTCGCGGGCGCGCCGGCCGCCAGGGTGATCCCGGCTCTTCACGCTTCTACCTCGCCCTTGAAGATGATCTGATGCGCATCTTCGCCAAGGAGTGGGTCTCGAAGTTACTTGAGCGCCTGGGCATGGAAGAGGGTATTCCGATTGAGTCGAAGCTCATCACGCGCCGCATCGAGACGGCGCAAAAGGCAGTCGAGGCCCAACATTTCGAATCCCGCAAACATCTACTCGAATACGACGACGTAATGAATAAGCAGCGCGAGGCGGTTTACGGTCTGCGCCGCCGGCTGCTCGAGGGCATGGATCAGAGAGAGCTCATTCTCGAGGATTACGTCTCTGCCATTCTGGGTGATCTGATCAATGAATATTGTCCGCCCAAAGCTCACGCTGATGATTGGAATATTAAGGGCCTGAAGGATGCAGTTTTCACTCGATTCGGCGTTGATTTCCTCGCCGAAGGAGTAAAGGCTGACACGCTGAATCGGGAGGAACTGGGCGACGCTGTCTTCGCCAAGCTTAAAGAACGCTACGACGCAAAGGAAAAGTTAATCGGTCCCGAGGCCATGCGGCATCACGAGCGCATGATCATGCTCAGCGTGCTTGACTCGCAGTGGAAAGATCATCTGCTGAGCATGGATCACCTCAAGGAAGGTATTGGTCTTCGTGGCTATGGCCAGCATGATCCGCTGGTCGAGTACAAACGCGAGTCGTTCGAGATGTTCGAGGCCATGCTGCAACGCTTCCAGGAAGACACCGTGCGCTATCTGTACCTGATGCAGATTCTGGAGCGTCCTCCGGATGCGGCTGCCGCTGGCCCACAACCTAGTGGACCGGCGGGACAAGGCCCGGAGACAGGCGTGCCCGCGCAACGCGGCGGAGATGGGAACGGCCGGCATCCACCGCGCATGGTCGCTACGTCCGCAGACGACTTGGAAGAAGCTTTCATGCGGCGCAAACGCCGAGAGCTCGAACAAGCCCGCATGGCGGGAGGCGGCGATCAGCAGACTGTGCAGCAGGTTGTGCGCTCACAAGAAAAAGTGGGACGTAATGATCCGTGCCCCTGCGGTTCTGGCAAAAAATATAAGAAGTGCCACGGGGCCTGAGTTAGCAAGAATGGCGTGTGATAGTTTGCTTTGCCGTCGCTGCGAAGCGCGGCTGGTTGTGGCCTTTCTTAACCGCTTTGAACATCATCTCCTGCGCGCGACTCCTAGTTTCCTTCTTCCACTCGGCAAATAACGTCGCATAATTCTTAGTTATGTAATCGGTATGATTCACGCCCAGCCTCTTTGCGGTCGCGTCAATCCATCGCGACGATCCCTCGATCTCGCAAAAATTACCGATCGGCGTTTCATCCACCACGACTTGCCCCTTACCGTCCGTCCATTCCTGACGAAATTTTTCATAGCGGAACGACGGGGAGTATCCCAAGGCCCGCAGGATCGCATCCATCATTTTCCCGTCGCTGACGCCAGTCTCCAACTCGTCCCGGCTGCTGTGCCGGCCAATTTTCCCTTTGCTTTTAAAGGTCAGTTTCCACTCAGAGCCGTATTGCCGCAGCCGCAACAGCTCCTTGTGTTTGCGGAGAACGCCGCCGGGCAAGTCATAAAGCGTATTCATTTCATGGGTACGCCGCGTTTTGAGGCGAAAGCCAGCTGCGCGGAGTTTTCGCCTTAACGTCCGCAGGTCGCCAAAACGAAACTTGACTTCTATTTCACTACTCATTGAGAAGAGTGCATTACGGAATGTGGGCAGACGGTTCCTGAAGGCTGCGCGCAATTCCAGAGATGGATGGCTTTAGTTTTCTCTTCCACACCACCGGCTCAACCGGACCGACTACGAGTCCCCATTGAAGCGCGCCCACCCAGGTGATCGCCGACGTGATCAGAAAAGGCCAATAAAACTGGCCGGTACGGTCAACCAGAAAGCCGGTAAGTGCGGGCGCAACTGCTCCGGCCAGGTTCGCCACGAAGTTTTGCGCGCCCATCCATCGGCCTGCCGCCTGAGGACCCGCCAGGGTCTGCGTGATTGCATTGAGGTTTGAATTGATAAGCCCGAACGATGCCCCCGTAAGCAGCAGCAGCGCCACCAAGAGTCCCTTAGGCGCGACCGCGCAGCCAGCAAGGAACAGCCCATTGCAGATCATTCCCACGACCATAAAAGTCTTGCGGACATGCGTGGGCGTCGCGCCAGCGCAAATCCAGCGATCGGAGAGCCGGCCGCAGAGGAGAGCGGACAAGCCCGCCATCAGAAAAGTCGATCCCCCGACCTTGGCCATACCACCCACGGAAAAATGGCGCTCACTCACCAGATAAAACGGCAGCCAGGTAAGCAGAAAATACAGAAAGTAATTGGAGCAGAAATGGCCGATCCAAGATCCCCACGCTGATCGCTTTCTGACAATTTCCGAAAGCGCCGGGCCCTGCTTCATGTGCAGCACGCCGCAAGTGGGAGTGCGCGGCATCCACTGAAGCCACGGAGGCAGCCATAACAGACTGACCAGACCCAGAACAATGAAGAACGGTCTCCAGCCAAAACGCGCTACCAACGTCCCCCCGAACAGAATGCCCAGGGCCGGTCCCAGCGTTTGACCGGCTCCAATGACGGAGTTGGCAACGCCGCGCTGGCGCTCTACGAAATGGCTGGCGAATATTTTCGAATAGGCGGGGTAGGCGACCGACTCTCCGACGCCCAGAACAACGCGTATGGCCAGCAACGCCACAAAGGTGTGTACCACGCCTGTGAAGGCCGTCGCCGCTGACCAGATAAAAAAACCGATGGCAAAAACCCACTTCACCTCGAAGCGGTCTACCAGCCACCCGACGGGAATTTGCATGGCGGAGTATGTCCAGAAGAAAGCGGAGAGGAGAATGCCGAGCTGCGAGGCAGAGAGACCGAGTTCGCTTTTCAGCAGCGGCGCCGCAACCGATAAGTTGGCGCGGTCGATGTAGTTAATAAAAACGGACAGGCCGAGCAATACCAGCACGCGAATCAGCGTTGGCGAGATTTTCTCGGTGCTCGAGATGGGGACGGCGCCCATAACCACAAGCCGCACAATAATAAACCCGGTATACGAATCCTGCCGGGTCAAACCAAAGGGCCAACACGGGTAGCACCCTCACGAAAACGTCGGCAACTTCACCAGATCATCCTTCGGTACCGACTCCAGTGGCTCCCCTGCTTTGCGCCACGCGGTCAGGCCGCCGACAATCACAAACGTGTTGAATCCTTTTTCCCGCAGCAAGTGCGCCACCCGGGCGCTGGTCGCTTCGCGTGCTCAAGTACAGTAGAGATAAATATCCTTTTCCCTGGAAAGATTCTTGATCTCCTGCTCCAGGTTGTTGGGCTCGATGCGAATAGAGCCCTTGATCCGCTCTGTGCCGGAATCGTAGTACCCGTGGCTGCGAACATCGACGATCAGAAGATTGCTCTTTCCCTCGGAAGCCAGCCGACGCGCCAGTTCCTGTACCTGCACGCGCGGCACAATGCGATACATCCTGTGCCTGCGATATTGAACGACACGGTAGATCGCGTAACTTATCAGCGCCGCTACGATCACCGCTTCCATGGCCCGTCCCGCGGCGTGAAAACCTCGCAGGATCACCGCCAGAAAATCGCGAGCAATGTACCCTAGCGCCAAGTAAGAGAGGGCGTAAATGGCGGAACCCAGGAAGTCCAGTTGCACAAATTGCGTGAAACGCATCTTCATGCTTCCGGCCAGAGGTGCTGCCATCGTATTCACCCCGGGAATGAACTTGGCAATCACGAGCGTAGTTTTGCCACGCTTGTAGAAAGACTCTGCCGAGCGCAATATACAAGTTTCCGGATTTACCGAAACGCGGCACAAGAACCCGAGCAGCGCCCATCCCATGGAGCGGCCAAGCACGAACTGCAGGGAATCTCCCAGCAGCAACGCAACCAGTGCCACAACAAGCACAGACGGCGCCTGCAGAGCGTGTGAGGCTACCGCTGCCCCAGCCGCCACCAGTGCAATCGCCGCGGGGAAAGGAAGTCCTATGGCCTCCGCGAACAAAAACCCGAAAGTTAGGGCGTAACCGTGACGAGCCATCAGCCCAGTCAGTTCATTCATAGTCAGTCTTGGATAATAAGAATCAGGAAAGGTTTCAGTATATAGGCTAAGCGTGCTACTTGTGCGTCGCTTCAGATTGGGAAGTGCCAACCAGCAGAAATAAGGGGCGGCGCTCTCTCGGCCGCCCCTTTGAGCTCTCTTCTAAGGCCCGTTACTTGCTCATGGTTTCGCTCTTCTCACCCTTGAGCATCTTGACGTTCATTACGTGGATCGCATTCTTATCCGCGTACACGTGGGCGCTGAGTTGTACGTGATGACCATCGTGAGCTTTGAGTTCTTCGGGATTCATAACGTCCCAGCTCTTCTGGTCCTTGTCGCTCACGAATGTAACCTTGTCGCCTTCCACCTTGACTGTGCCCTTCAGCGTCTTCAGGGGAGCCGCAGCCGCAGTCTTGTCTGACGTAGACTGCGACATGGTGTCCTGCTGTGCAAAGGCAGTGATGCTCATAATAAACGTCAAAGCCAACAAACAAACGATTACCTTTTTCATCGAAAGTCTCCTTTGAGGTTCTTGGAATCCAGGTCAGATTTCTGTATCGCCGCTTTCATTACGCACTTGGACCCCAAAACGGATTGTTTCAGTTTTAGGGTACGCTATTCAATGTTTGTGGCCGCCAAGTGCTGAAGAGTTGCCGCGAATCAATCGCAATAAAGGGGTGAGAGCTAGACTCTCTTAAACTATTGCTTTCATGGTCGCTATCCATCTTCATATTTTTGAATCCAATAGCGATGTCATCAGTCATCGGTGATTAATCTGCGCTAGAATGCAGTCTCCGGAGGCAGCCATGAAAAGTCTGCTGGTGGTGGGAGCGGTCGTTCTGATCTTGGGCCTTCTGTCTTTCTTTGTTCCGATTCCACACTATGAACACCACGGGCTCAACGCGGGCGACGTGCACATTGGGGTGACCACTGAGCACAACAATTTGGTCCCCCCCTTGGTTAGTGTGGTCTTGGTCATCGCGGGTGCAGGCTTGATGATTGCCGGTCGACCGGGGCGACAAAGCTAGTCCGGTCGGATCTGTGGCCTTCGAACCACGCGGGCCAGCCCGCGGCCTCCAAATATTCCTGTTCACTGGTGCGATGCAATGAATGGCCCCTACTTGCTTCTGAGCGAAGACGCAGAAGGGTTCTGTTTCAGCGCCCGTTCTGTCGCCTCTGTTTTCTCTCGCGCCTTCTCGTAAGCATCGCGGGGATCACGTCCGGTCACTTCCCGATACCAAGCTGGATGAAAGGTCCAGGCCCAAGGCTCGCTGACGGCTCCGCGAGTCATTGCCTGGAAAGTGCCAGGCTCTCCGATCGTGCTCAGATAGACGTGGACGAAAATCCCGCTAGCATGACGATTGCCGACACGTCGTGCAGGACATAGCTGATGGCCACGAGGGTGCTGCCGAAGGAGCGAGCGCCGGCCCACAAGATGATGCCTGTAGTGAGGAACAGGATACAGCCGATAACGATTTCCCAGAATTGCAGCTTCTGCCCGGCATTGAAAAATCCGGTGTCGGGGGCTCAAGTGTTTCTTTGCCGCTGACAATCCCGCGCAGGTTGCGCATCCAGTTTGTGTCGGCCGGCGTCCACATCATCGGCTGCAGCCAGTTCAGCATTTGCAGGCCAAAGAAGAATACAAAGAAGATGCCAAACCACGGGTGCAAAGCTCGGGCAAGCGGGCCTCCACCAAAGATTGGGGTGAACCAGCGGAACAGCCAGGGCAGGTAAATTCCGAAGCCGGAGAAGAGTGCAAGGAAAAAGAAGAGAGCGACCATCCAATGCAGGAAGCGGGTGTAGACGGGATGCCGCCGCAATTCGCCGACATACACCACGGTGCGGCCGAGGGACTCGAACGTGCGGCGGGCTCTTTCATCAAAGCGTTCAATCGCCGTTGCCATTGGTCCCCTCCTTGTTTCGATAGATTGAGTGCAAGGGCGATTGTCGTTAGGGATCCGCCGCATCTTCGAATAACTTTCGGATAGCCGGGAATTCGCACTGCCTTCGCCATCTCCCTTATCACAGCCTGTGAGCGTTTCGTCAATCGAGAGGGTCTCTATTTTTCATCCCGCGGCTAGCTCCCTCCCTCGAAAATAGCCGTAAGTGATTGATTCCACGTCGGCACATTTTCATGATCCGTTGTGAGCCACGGATCATGAGCAACTTAGCTAAAGCTATAGCAGCTAGGGCGCTGACGCCCGCCGTTTACTGGGTACGCAGCGCCACCAACGGTTCAATATTCGCTGCCCGTCGCGCGGGGATGAACCCTGCAACGACCGCGGCTGCCGACAGCACCACCACCGCGAGCGTTAGGCTCAGCGGATCGTAGGAGCGTACCTGGTATAGCTGGTTCGCCATGTAGCGCGCTCCAACTATCGCGATAGGAACCCCGATCGCGAGACCCAGGCCAGCCTGGACGATCGCTCCCCACATCACCATTCGCACCACATTCGCACGGTTCGCGCCGAGCGCCATGCGCAGCCCGATTTCGCTTGTTCTCCTCGCCACCTGATACGACGTGATGCCGTACAGGCCGACCGACGCGAGCACGAGCGCAAGCATCCCGAATAACGCGGTCAAGCGCGCAATGAGCCGCTCCTGGGTGAAGTTGTCCTCTACCTGGTAGTCGAGCGAATGCAGGTCGATCACCGTGAGGTTCGGATTGACATTTGCCAGGGTACGTCGCACCAGCGCGTCGAGATTCTGCGGCGGTCGCTGAAAGTGCAGCGTCACGGAGTTGATGTAGAGCGACCGACCCTCCGCCATAATGAAATTCGGCTCCGTCAACCCCGACAGCTGCTGCGTCAGCGGGCGGAAGTACATCGTCCTCACTTCGTCGCGGGGGTTGGTGTATTTGGCGTCTGCCACAATGCCGACGATCTCGAACGACGCTGCAAACTTTTGATCGAAAATACCGAAGCGTCGTCCGATCGGATCTTCCTTGGGGAAGAACTTCTTCACAAACGCCTGATTGACCACCGCCACTTTCTGCGACGTGGCCGTATCGTCATCGGTAAATCCTCTCCCGCGAATGACTGACTGCCCCACAGTTTCAAAGAAGTGCGGGCTTACCCTGTCCCAAGACGAGCCATTGTGGTCATTCGGACCCGGCGTGGGGCGCCCATCCACATACACTCCCTCGCCCCAATTATTCCCTTCGAGCGTGCTGTAGAGAGCCATCCCCACACTCTGAACCCCCGGAAGCGATCCGAACTGCTGCTCCAGCGTCTGATAGAGAGCAGGCAACGTCTCTGCCGTATAGCCCGCGCCTGCCGGATCAAGATGGAGCACATAGCGGTTCTCGGTCTGAAGGCCGAAGTTCTGATGCTCCATATTGCGCAGGCTCTTGGTGAGCAGTCCTGCGCCTACCAACAACACCAATGAGAGCGCTGCCTGAAAGACGATCAGAGATTTTTGCGGCAACGATGCGCGGTCGCGCGTGGAACGGTTTACGCCGCGCAATGCGTCGGCGGGGTCAGAGTGCGATGTGATCCAGGCGGGTACCATGCCAAAGAAGATGGCTGTGAGGAGTGACAGCAGAAAGGCAAAGGCCAGAACAGGCAGAGACGGGCTCGCCTCGATGGGAAGATGCGGTGAATCGGGAAATGCGAGTGCGAGAATGATGCGCGTGCCTGCGTAGGCCACAGCCAATCCGGCAAGTCCGCCGAAGCAGCCCAGCAGAACGCTCTCGGTCAGCATCTGCCGGATGAGCCTGGAGCGCGCTGCGCCGAGCGTCATGCGAATGGATGTCTCCGCCTTGCGCATGCCACCGCGC
>Ga0207646_10000416_pt1 | contig 56976 bp, 48 predicted proteins | sample KBSK5502metaG_FD_184343 | JGI IMG/M metagenome (GOLD analysis project Ga0207646, IMG submission 184343) | Corn, switchgrass and miscanthus rhizosphere microbial communities from Kellogg Biological Station, Michigan, USA - KBS K5-50-2 metaG... | ecosystem: Host-associated > Plants > Roots >...
TGGCGGACGGCCGGGCGGGCCACCTTGGCGGACGGCCGGGCGGGCCACCTTGGCGGACGGCCGGGCGGGCCACCTTGGCGGACGGCCGGGCGGGCCACCTTGGCGGACGGCCGGGCGGGCCACCTTGGCGGACGGCCGGGCGGGCCACCTTGCCGAACCGCGCCGCCGGCCGGGTGCATCTGCCCTAGCATTTCCACCGGGCTATGTGGTGAGTGAGGGCGGGATACGGTGTCGAGTTGCGCGCTGGGGCATCCCGTCTCCCCCGGAATGGACACCTGCGAGGTTTGCGGTGACGGCCTGAGGCGTCATTGCAGTCAGGGTCACGTGTCGGGGGCGGGCGAGCTCTTTTGTGGCACATGCGGTGAGTTGCTGCTTTCCGCCGGTCAGCCCGTGATGGCTGCCGTCGCCCCGCTCACCATGGACTACAGCAGCGGATCGTTCACCGACTTCGTCGCCGGTACGGAAGAGGGCGCGGGGGCGCCCGCGCCGCCGGCCCCCGCCGATCTCGTCCCCGTGCCGGGTCCCGCCGAGCCGGCGCCGGCCCTGGACTTCGGGCTCGTACCGGAGCCCGAGCCTGAGTCGGCCCTGGACTTCGGGCTCGTACCGGAGCCCGAGCCTGAGCCGGCCCTGGATTTCGGGCTCGTACCGGAGCCTGAGCCGGAACCGGGATCCGAGCCGGAGCCGGCGCCCGGGCCGCAGCGCTCCACGGAGCAGGACCGCGCGCCGCTCTCCGTCTGGGAGAAGCGGAGAGTGGCGCCGGCGGGGCCCGCCGCACCCACGCCGAGTACCGCCGCACCCGCGCCGAGTACCGCCGCACCCACGCCGAGTACCGCCGCACCCGCGCCGAGTACCGCCGCACCCGCGCCGAGTACCGCCGCACCCGCACCACAAGTTGCCCCGCTCGCCCCGCCGACGGCGCGGAGTACGGCGCCGCCGCGGCGCGCTGCAACGCCACGGCACGCCACCCCGCGGGGGACCGTGAGCGCACCCCGGGGCGCCACACCGCCGGTGACCGCCCCGCCGCCGATCCCGCCCGTGGCGAACGGCGGCCCGGCGCACCCGGTCACCGCACCGCCGCCCGGCCTGCGGTTCTCTATCCCCAGGGACCCGGCGCGCACCTGGCGGAGCAGCACCAAGCCACGCGACGCGCCCGGCCCCGACGGGGGGGTGCACCACGATGACGGCCCCCGCCTGGCGGGCGAACCCGGGCCGGGGCCGGCCCTCCAGCCCAGCCGAGCCGCCCGCGCCCGGGTGATCGGTGCCGTGCTGCTGGTGGCCGCGCTCGCCGCAGGCGGCACCGCCGGGGCGCTGGCTCTGCACCGGCACTACGCGGCACAGCTCACCGCGCCGCCCGCCCCGGCCGCGCCTGCCGCGAAGGCCCGCTCCGGCGGCACGGCCAGCCAGGCCGCCCCGACGGCCAGCACCTCTGCGGCGGCGTCCATCCCCCCGGCCCAGGCGCGGGGCTGGAGCACCGCGATCCCGGTGCAGCCCTTGCACCGCGGCGCGGTCATCACCGGGATCTCCTGCCCCAGCACCTCGGCGTGCTTCGCCACGGACACCAGCGGCGCCGTGCTCTCCTCCAGGCCACCGGCCGGCTGGCGCAAGGCGTTCACCGACCCCGCCGGCAAGCTGCTGGCGATCTCCTGCGCCACCCCCACCACGTGTGTCGCGCTTGATCACTCCGGTCACGCCATCAACTTGAGCAAGGGAACCTGGACCGGCCCGGCCTTGGTGGACACCGGCACCGGCACGTTCACCGGGCTGTCCTGCCCCACCACACGGTTCTGCATGGCCACCGACAGCGGCGGCGCGGCGTTCGCCAGCACCGCGAGCGGCTGGCAGCAGTCCTCCGTGGACACCAGCGGCGGCGGCCTGACGGGCGTGTCTTGCGCGAACGCCAGTTTCTGCGTGGCGGTGGACAACGGCGGCGGTGTCTACACCTACAACGGCACCTCGTGGAGCGGCCTGTCGGCGATCGACGTCGGCCATTCATTCACCGCGGTGTCGTGCGCCACCGCGACGTTCTGCGTGGCCGTGGACAACGCCGGCAACGCCGCGGTGCTGGACCGCGGCACCTGGAACGTGAGCCCCATGGGCGGCGTGGTGCTGACGGTCTCCTGCCCGGCCCGGGGGTTCTGCATGGCCACCAACGGCGCCGGCGGCACGGTGGCCTACCGCGGCGGCCGCTGGTCGCCGGTGTCGGTGGTGGACGGAGCCACTCCGATCGACGCCCTGAACTGCATGAACGTCACGTTCTGCGTGGCCACCGACCACCGCGGTAACGTTCTGTACTACCGGCCGACGTAGGCCGTGGCAGACACCCGCCCCGGCGCGCTCGACGGCTTGCTGGTGGCCGACTTCTCCCGGGTCCTGGCCGGCCCGTACTGCACGATGCTGCTGGCCGACCTCGGCGCGGACGTGATCAAGGTGGAAAGCCCGGCAGGGGACGACACCCGTCGCTGGGTCCCGCCGACCAGGGATGGGGTCGCCACCTACTTCCTGGCGATCAACCGCAACAAGCGGTCGGTCGTGCTCGACCTGAAGGACACCGCGGGCCGGGCAGCCGCCGCCGAACTCGCCCGCCGGGCCGGCGTCATGGTGCAGAACTTCAAGCCGGGCGGGCTGGCGGCGTACGGACTGGATTACGACTCGGTCCGCGCGGCCAACCCCGCGATCATCTACGCCTCGATCACCGGGTTCGGCGCCGCGGGCGGGGCCCACCTGCCCGGCTATGACCTGGTGGCGCAGGCCGTGTCCGGCCTGATGAGCCTGACCGGGGAGGCCGGCGGGCCGCCGCAGCGGGCGGGCATTTCCGTGATCGACGTGATCACCGGGCTGCACACGGCGATCGCGATCCTGGCGGCGCTGCACCACCGGGCTGCCACCGGCGAAGGGCAGCACGTCGAGGCGACCCTGCTCGGCTCGGCCCTGTCCGGGATGGTGAACCAGACCAGCGCCTACGTCGCCGGGGGAGTGGTCCCGTTCCGGATGGGCAACTCCCACCCCAGCCTGATGCCGTACGAGCCGCTGCCCACGGCCGACGGCGAGCTCATCGTCACCGCGGGCAACGACCGGCAGTTCCGGCTGCTGTGCGAGGTGATCGGGGCGCCGCAACTCGCCGGCGACCCGCGGTTCGCCACCACCGGAGCGCGCACCACCCACCGGCGGGAACTGCGCCCTCTGCTGGCCGAGCGGCTGACCGCCCGGCCGTCGGCGGAATGGTTCGGCCTGCTGATCGCCGCCGGTGTGCCCTGCGGTCCGATCAACACGGTGGACGCCGGTGTCGAGTTCGCCCGCGACCTTGGGCTGCGGCCGGTGGCCACCGCCGGGGACGGCGCGGACGGCGTGCCGACCGTCCGGCACCCGGTCGACTTCTCCGCGACCCCGCCGCACTACCCGCTCCCCCCGCCAGCCCTGGACCAGCACGGCGACGAGATCCGCGGCTGGCTCGCGGCCCCGCCCGGCCCGGTGCCGTGGCGCGGCGGGGGAGGAGAAGGGACGAGCCCATGACCGAACCACCCGCGGCGCCCCGCTACCCCACCTCGCTGGGCACCTCGGACGCCGACAGCATCACCCTGCTCGGCCAGGACCTCGCCGCCGACCTGATGGGCAAGGTCGGCTTCGGGGAACTGGCGCTTTGGCTGGTGACGCAGCGGCGGCCGGCCCGGGCGCAGGTCCGGGTGTTCGAGGCCGTCCTGGTGGCGCTGGCCGACCACGGCTTCACACCAACGGCGATCGCCGCCCGGCTCACCTACCTCAGCGCGCCCGACTCGCTCCAGGGCGCCCTGGCCGCGGGCCTGCTCGGCGGCGGGTCCCGGTTCCTCGGCGTCACCGAGGACGCGGGGCGCTTCCTGGCCGGCACCCTCGCCGGAGCGGCCGAACCGCCCGGCGACGACGCGGCCTTCGACGCCCTCGCCCTGGCCGCGGTGCGCGCGGCGCTCGAGGAGCACCGGCTGGTCCCCGGGCTCGGCCATCCGGTGCACAAGGTCACCGATCCGCGCACCCCCGCGCTGATCAGGATCGCCGAAGAGGAGGGCTGCCGGGGCCCGCACCTGCGCCTGTTCGAGGCGATCGGCCGGGTCCACCCGCAGGTCCTTGGGCGCACGCTGCCGCTGAACGGCGCCGGAACCTGTGGCGCGGCACTGGCCGACCTGGGCCTGCCGCCGGACCTGCTGCGCGGGTTCGCGCTGCTGGCGCGGGCGGCCGGCCTGCTCGGCCAGCTGGCCGAGGAGCGGCGCCGGCCGGCCGGCATGGACATCTACCGGGCGGTCGAGCACGGCGCCGTCTACGTGCCGCCCGGGTCACCCTGACGCGGGCAGGTCCGCACCGGTGAACAGCCGGGTGCCCGCCACGTACAGCTGGTCGGCGGGGAACCGGGTCAGCAGCTCGCAGCCGCCCGGGGTGACGACCACCTCTTCCTCGATCCTGGCCGCCGCCGTCCCGTCCGGGGTGGGCCAGTAGGTCTCGATCGCGAACACCATGCCCTCTTTCAGCTCGACCGGATGCTCGAACGAGTGGTAGCGGCTCATCAGCGGCCGTTCCCAGTTCGACAGCCCGAGACCGTGACAGTACTGCAGGCCGAACGCCTCCTCCTCGTCCGCGAAACCGAACTCCGTGGCGGCGGGGAAATGGCGCACAACGTCCGCGGATGTGGCCCCGGGGCGAATCTCGCGGATCGCGTTGTCCATGAACTCGCGGGCCCGCCGGTACGCCGCGCGCTGCTGCTGGTCCGCGCTGCCGACGTTCAGTGTCCTGTAATAGCAGGTCCGGTACCCGTTGAACGAATGGATAATGTCGAAATAGGCGGTATCACCGGGGCGGATCAGCCGGTCGGAGAACACGTGCGGGTGCGGGCTGCACCGTTCGCCGGAAATAGAGTTGACCGCCTCGACCTCCTCCGAGCCGTTCTCATACAGGTATCGCGTCACCAGCGCGACGCAGGCGTTCTCCCTGATGCCCGCCCGCAGGTACCGGTACAGCTCGTCGTAGGCGCCGTCCACCAGCGCGGCCGAATGGTCCAGCAGGGCTATCTCGTCGGCGGTCTTGATGGCCCTGATGTCCTGCATGAACCCGTGCCCGTCCGTGACGTCCAGGCCCTCCGCCTCCAGCGCCCGCAGCACCGGAAGCTCTACCACGTCGACCCCGACCGGCGCGCCGTCCAGGCCGTGATCACGCAGCAGGCCGGCCAGCCGGCGGGCGTTCCCGCGCTCCACCCCGACCTCCTCGGGAATGGAGCCGCGCCAGCTGGAGATCCCGGCGCGCCAGTTCTGTTTGGCGTGCCACGGCGCGAACATCTGATGCGTGCGCGCGGCCGACCCGATGTCCCACAGGATCGGTTCCTGCCCGCGCATCACCAGGCAGCACCGGAACAGTTTGTCACGCGCCCAGTTCCCGATATGCGTGGCGGTGGCGTACCGGATGTTGTTCATGTCGAACAAAATCAGGGAACCCAGTTCGGAACGCGCCAGCGTGTCCCTCACCTTCCCCGCCCGCTCGCTCCTCAGCCGGGCGAAATCAACTCGCTGTTCCCAATCGGTCCCCAGCGTCGCGCCCGGCGAAGCGATCGGCACGGCGTGCGCGGTGGCGTCGTAGTTGTGGACCATGTCGGGCTCCTTCGGAAGTTACACGGGTGCGTATTCACCGGCGTCAACGGGAATGGCCGGAGCGCGCGGGGCCGGGCCGGGGCGGTCGAGCACCGACCAGGCCGTGCCGACCAGGTGCTGGGTGGTCAGGCCGTATCTGGTGAACAGATACGGGGCCGTCCGCGCTCCTTCGGCGAAGGTGTCTTGCAGGCCGGCGCGGCGCAGTGGGCGGCCCAGGCCGGCTTCGGCCAGGGTTTCCGCGACGGCGGAACCCAGGCCGCCGACGATCGAGTGGTTCTCGGCGGTGACCACCGCCCGGGCCGCCGCCGCAACGGCGAGGACCGTAGCGGTGTCCAGGGGCTTGATGACGGGAACATTCACTACTACGGTGACGGCACCGGCGGCCCGCAGCACACGGGCCGCGGCAAGCGCAGGGGCGACCATCATGCCGCTGACCAGGAAAGCCACGTCAGAAGATGCGACCGTGCCGGAAGCCGAAGTGCATGCCGCGCCACGGATCCCGGCCCCACCGCGGCTGACGCCGCCCCCGGTGCTGCCCGCGCCGCCGCGGGTGTCGGCCAGGCCGCCGGTCTGCGCGCCGCCCGAGATGACCGCGCCGCCCGTGGTGTGCCCGCCGCCTTCGCTCACCGCCGCCCCGGTGATCTGCCCTCCGCCACGGCTCCCCGCGCCACCCGAGGTCTGCGCGCCGCCGGAGGTCACCCCGCCACCGCCGGTGCCCGCGCCGCCCGCGGTCTGCGCCCCGCCGTCGATCTCCGCACCGCGCCACTCCAGCACCTGGGCGCGGTCCAGCGAGAAGCGGTGATCGCCGGGGAAGATCACCGGGATCTCACCGCGCTTGAGGCGCAGGTAGACCGGGCCCGGGACGTCGGCCATGGCGGCAACCACCTGCGCCGTCTCGGTGGCGTCGGCTACGTCGATGACCGTCATGCCGGGGAGCGCGCGCATCAGGGCGACATCCTCGATCGCCTGGTGGCTCGGGCCCCCGGGGCTGGACACGCCGGGCATGAAGCCCACGATCCGCACCGGCAGCCGTGGGTAGGCCACGGCGTTGACGATCTGGTCGAGCGGCCGGCGGGTGGTGAACACCCCGAACGAGTGCACGAACGGCATGAACCCCTGCCGGGCGAGCGCGCCGGCCACGCCGATCATGTTGGCCTCGGCCATGCCCGCGTGGATGAAACGCCCAGGGAACTCGGCCTGGAACAGGTCCACCTCGCACTGGCGGGTGAGGTCGCCGGACAGGCACAACACCTCGGGCCTGCTGCGGGCCAGGTCGATCAGGGCCCGGCCGTACGGCTTGAGCACGGTCCGGTACGGCGGGCTGAAGACGGTCTGCCGGGCGGGCTCAGCCGGCATCGTCGGCCTGTTCCAGGGTGAGGCGGTCGGCTTCGGCCTGAAGTTCCGCGGTGGCCGCCGCGGCAAGCTCGGCGGGCAGCCTGATGAAGTGCCCGTCGGCATCGGGTGGCAGGCAGGCGAGCCCGTGCCGGGTCGAGGTCCGGCAGACGAGCACCTGGGGACGGGGCGCGTGGGCGCCCGCCGCGAGCGCGGCGGCGATCGCCGTGACGTCGTGACCGTCCAGTTCGGCCGCGTCCCAGCCGAACGCCGCCCACTTCGCGGGCACCGGCTCGATCGTGGTGATGCTGTCCACGGGGCCGTCGACCTGGGAGTTGTTCGCGTCCAGCAGAACGGTCAGCCGGGCCAGCCGGTGATGGCCGGCGAACATCGCGGCCTCCCAGACCTGGCCTTCCTGGAGTTCGCCGTCGCTGACGAAGGCGAACGTGCGGGCGTCCTCGCGGCCCATCAGGCGGTCACCGAGCGCGAAACCCGCCGCCGCGGACAGGCCCTGGCCCAGCGAGCCGCAGGTGTAGTCGTGGACCGGGCTGCGCTCGGTGCCGATGGCTTCCACCGCCGACCCGTCCTGCCCGTAGCCGGCCAGGGCCGCCTCATCGATCAGCCCGGTCTGCGCGGCGGCCGCGTACCCGGCGATGACGTAGTGGCCGGGCGAGCAGACGACTCGGTCGGTCCCGTGCCGGTAGGCCGCGCCGTACACGGCGGCGTACTGCTCGGCCGCCGACAGGGCCTGCCCCAGGTACCCGAAGCCATGCGGCGCCACCATTGCCACGGCGCGCAGCCGGATCGCCGTGGCCAGCAGGCGCAGCCCAGGCCCGGCCGTCGGAGGAACGGTCACGCGCTGCCTCCTTTGGTAAACACGCGCTGCCTCCTTTGGTAAAGTGGCTATGCCAATTCTGCCTCAGCCCGCTGGTGCGGGGAAGTGCCCGGACGGGCCGCGCCCGGGCTGGCCGCGCTGCGAGCGCCCGCCTCGGCCGGGGAGTAGGAGGTCACCGCGATGGCGGAGCGCCGGCCGGCCGCAAGCCTGGCGGGAATCCAGCCGGTGTCGTCCCGCCGGGTCTCCGAGCAGGTGGCCGATCAGATCCGGGGCCTGATCACCCGGGAACGGCTGGCCGAGGGCGACCGACTGCCCCCCGAGCGCGGCCTGGCCGAGCGGTTCGGCGTGAGCCGCCCCATGGTCAGCCAGGCGCTGCGGATGCTGTCGCTGATGGGCCTGGTGGAGATCCGGCAGGGCTCGGGCGCGTACGTGCTGCGCCGGCCGCAGGATATGGTCGCCGCCTCGGTCAGCCTCATGCTCGACCTCGACCAGGGCCCCCTCAGCGACCTCGCCGAACTGCGGCTATGGCTGGAAACCCTGGGCGCGACGCACGCCGCCGAGCGGGGCGGGGACGCGGAACTGCCCGGCAGGCTGCGCCGGCTGGCCGCGGCCACCGGCAGCGCGGCCGCCTGGATCGCCGCCGACACCGTGTTCCACGCGACCGTCGTCCGGGCCGCCGGGAACGCGTATCTGACCGCCCTGTACGAGGGCGTGCACACGGCGGTGCTGAGCGCCGAACACGACCTCTGGGTGCGCACGGCGGCCGAGCCCGGGTGGCTGGCTGGCCCCGGCAGGCCCGTTTTGCTGGATATTCATCGGGCGATCTACGACGCGGTCGCGGCCGGCGACGCCGGCCGGGCGCGGGTGGCGGTGCTGCGCCATCATGAGGTCATGCTGGCGCACATCGCAGCGGCGCGCGGCACCGGGTAGAAGCAATCCTGGAGGCGGCCGACCGCCCGCAGGCGGTACCGCAGGTCCAGGTCGGCCAGCCCGGCACCTGATCGCCGGCCCGTCACCGCCCAACGCGGGTGCGCCTCCAGACACCGGGTAACTACCTGACATGTCCGCTGAAATTGGGAGCGAGATGGCTGGCGGCGAGCCCGGGGGTGCGGCACCGGACCTGCCCGAGCCGGACTATATGGGGCTGATCACCAGCACCGGCGAGTTCTCCGCCTACCCGCCGATCGCCGACTACGGCTTCCTGTCCGACTGCGAGGTGACGGCGCTGGTGGCGCCCAGCGGTGCCGTCGAATGGATGTGCCTGCCCAGAATGGACTGCCCGAGCGTCTTCGGCGCGATCCTGGACCGGCGGGCGGGCAGTTTCCGGTTCGGCCCGGAGAACGTCGACGTGCCGGCCGACCGGCGTTACCTGCCCGGGACGATGGTCCTGGAGACAAGCTGGGACTGCGGCCAGGGCTGGATCGTCGTGCGTGACTGCCTGGTGATGGGGGAGTGGCGGCACGAACACCCGGACCGCACCAAGCACCTCCGGCCGCCAACCGACTACGACGCCGAGCACATACTGCTGCGGACGGTGCGCTGCGTGCAGGGTTCGGTGCAGTTGGCGCTCGACTGCGAGCCGGTGTTCAGCTACGGGTTGCAGCGGGCCCGGTGGACGCGTCCGGAGTCGGGCTATCACCAGGCGGTCGCCACCGCCGACGACGACCTGGTAATCACCCTCACCTCGGACATCCGGTTCGGGATCGAGGGGTCCACCGCTCGCGGCCGGACCCTCCTGCGCGAGGGCGACACCAGGTTCTGCGCGTTGTCCTGGGGGCGCCGGACCCCGCCGAAGACCTACAAAGAGGCGGAGAAGCGCCTCCGGTGGACCGCCCACCACTGGCAGCACTGGCTGGCCCGGGGCAACTTCCCCGACCATCGCTGGCGCAGCCACCTCACCAGGAGCGCGCTGACGCTCAAGGGCCTGTCGTTCTCCCCGACCGGCGCGATCGCCGCGGCCGCCACCACGTCCCTGCCGGAAACCCCCCGTGGCGAGCGGAACTGGGACTACCGCTACAGCTGGATCCGTGACGCCACGTTCGCGCTGTGGGGCCTGTACACGCTGGGCTTCGACTGGGAGGCCAACGACTACTTCGCCTTCGTCGCGGACCTGGCCGAACGCGACGGCGGCAACCTCCAGATCGTCTACGGCATCGACGGCACCGCCGACCTCACCGAGCGGATACTCGAGAACCTGCAGGGTTATCAGGACGCCCGGCCGGTCCGGGTCGGCAACGCCGCCTTCCAGCAACAGCAGAACGACGTCTGGGGCACCGTCCTGGAATCGGTCTACCTGCATACCAGGTCGCGGGACCGGCTCGACGAGCGGGTATGGCAGGTCGCCAGGCAGCAGGTCGAACACGCCATGGAACACTGGCGCGAGCCGGACCGCGGCATCTGGGAGATCCGCGGCGAGCCCAAGCACTTCACCTCCTCGAAGGTCATGTGCTGGGTGGCCGCGGACCGCGGTGCCCGGCTGGCCAGGCTCCGCGACGAGCACGACGTGGCCCGGATGTGGCAGAAGGCCGCCGACGAGATCCACGCCGACGTCTGCACGAACGCCCTCGATGATCGCGGCGTTTTTTGCCAGCATTACGACACGACAGCGCTGGACGCATCCCTGCTGCTGATGCCGTTGCTCCGATTCCTGCCGCCGGAGGATCCGCGGATCCGTGCGACGGTATTGGCCATCGCTGACGAGCTGACCAGAGACGGGCTCGTGCTGCGCTACCGGATTGCCGAGACCGACGACGGGTTGCCCGGCGAGGAGGGCACCTTCACCATCTGCACGTTCTGGCTCGTCTCCGCCCTGGCCGAGATCGGCGAGCAGCGACGGGCCCGGGACCTCTGCGAGAAGGTGCTGTCCTACGCCAGCCCGCTGCTGCTCTACGCGGAGGAGATCGACCCACGTTCCGGCCGGCACCTGGGCAACTTCCCGCAGGCGTTCACCCACCTGGCCCTCATCAACGCGGTCATGCACGTGATCAGGGACGAGCAGGCCGCTCGCCGCAAGGTGCTGGCCGGGGAAGCGGCCGTCATCCCCTGGCAGTCCTGATCCAGCGCCCGGGCCCCGCTCTTGTCTGCCCGACGTACAGGCGCAGCGCACTCCGGCAACCGCCTTACGCGGCTTGGCTGGGCGCGCCGTGGCTGTGCCGGGTGCGGGTGCGGTCGGGCTGTCAGCCGGAGGCGGCGGTTACCGGCGCGTCCGGTACATCAGCAATGCCTCTGCATCTGGCTTGAGCAGCCCGGCGGGATCGCGGTCGGCCGCAGACCCGCATGCATCAACCGCCCGTCCCGGCAGAGCTCGCAAGTCTCATCGGCACTCGTCCGTTCAACAGCGCCGATCAAGAAGAGGTCGCTGGGTAACGATCGCCCGGGTTGTAGACCTTTGAGCACTGTCAGGCGTCCCATACAGGGGGGCCAAAGGGGGGAGCCGTGGGCGGCCGGGTTCAGTTTCGGGGGCACGCACCCGTTGCCGGGTTCGTCTGGGCCGGCGTGCCGGCCGACGCTGCCCGGCCGCGCGGCTCAGCCTGCCCGGGGTGGCACACGCCATGGCGCCGGTGCTCACCGGTCGCGGCCAGGCATCAGCCAAGCGCTGCCAGCGGCAAGATAGCAGCCGGAATTATCTCGGACAAAGGATGCTGCCAGGACCTTGCCGTGATATGGCCTCGCGCCAGGAAATGGAAGAAGCCGCAGGGAGGAGAGATTCTGGGGTCACCCCGCACAAGGCATTTGCTGGAAGGGATCGGCATGAAAGCAACGAAGAAAGTCTGGCTAGCCATCATGGGTTCGGCGGCGCTGACTGTCGCTGTACCAGGGCTTGCCAGCGCAGCAGGAGGAGCACCCTCAGGAACACATCACAGCTACGCGCCAGCGCCAGCGTCAGTGCGTCATACGCTGCCGCTCGCGCACCCGGCGCACGCATTCCGGACGCACCCGCTGCAGCGTGGGACGAAGTTCAACACGGTTGAATCAAACAACTGGTCAGGCTTCGCCACTTACGGTGATCACTTCCGGTTCGTAAGTTCGACCTACACTATCCCCAGCCTCAACTGCAGCGTCTCCCCCGATCCGTCCTCCGACAGCGAATGGGTGGGGCTGGACGGCTACACCAGTAGCACCGTCGAGCAGGCAGGTACCTACGCGGTCTGCTCTGGTGGCACACCGAGTTACTTCGCGTTCTACGAAATGTTCCCGGCGCCCTCTGTCTCCTTCTCAGACGTCAGCCCCGGGGACTCCATCACGGCGAGCGTGTTTTTCAACGGCTCGCAGTGGGAACTTAACCTCCTCGACAACACCACTGGGGCAGGCTTTTCCGTGACTCAGTCGTGCCCGTCAGGCAGCACCTGCCGTAACCGCAATGCTGAAATTATCTCCGAGGTGCCCAATGGCGGGCCGCCGACCGCGAGCCTTGCCGACTACGGCATTGTCGGATTCACCCAGATAGCGATCACCGACACAGCGGCTCACCATTACAACTTTTTCTCGCCATACTGGAGTAATGACAAGATCAGCGAGGTTGATCTTTCCAACGGCCACCTGATGCAGGCACCCAGCAAGCTCGAAGGAACCGCGAGCGGGACTGGCGGCGGCTCGGGCAATCAGGCATTCACCGTCAGAGCCATCGCACCGAACTAGCAGACCAGAGAGCGGAAGTGGCGGGGACCGGTCAGCGACCGGTCCCCGCCACTCGTCACCTGGCTGGCGGTTCGGGCAGGTGGCTGGCAGGCAGACATGCGGCTCTGCGTCAGTACCACCTCGCCGGTTCCGCCGTTGATCGTGGCGAACCATGCACCGGCGGCCGGGCCCGGCCCGGTCACCGCCTCCGGGCGGCAGCCGATCACCATGGGAACGCCCAGGCTGCGGGCCACCTCGGCAAGGTGTGAACTGGCCGCCCCGGCCCGCGAGATGAGCCCCCGGGCGCCGAACAGCAACGGCGCCAGCCCCGGCACCGGCCGGTCCACCAGCACAATGGCTCCCCGGCAGTCGGGCGCCGCGGGCTCGTGCGGCTGGCAGGCGACCAGTAGCCCCGCCGCGGTTCCCGGCACCGCGGGCCTGCCCGGCACCCGCGTCCCGGCCACCGGCGTCGGCGCAGCAGGCTCGCTACCGGGCGATGCCCCACTCCGCAGCGACTGAAGCAGCCACACTTTCCCCCCGCAGCCCGCCCATTCGATCACATCGTCCCCAAGGTCCGCATAAACCCGCCCCGCAAGCTCCGCCACGTCCACCACGGTCCGGGACCCGACCAGTTCGGCCAGCGCACCATCTCGCGCACCCTCGGCCCACCCGGAAAGCAAGGCCCCCGGATGCCCGCGGATCCCCTCCACGGTCACCGCATCGTCCGCAGTCCGGGCCACGCCCCCCGCCTCCGGAACAATCTCCGGCTGCACCAGCACGGCCAGTTCCAGCGCCTCCAACTCCAGCCCGCACCCCTTCAGCCGCCGCAACGGGTCCACCGCGAACGCCGAAGCCCAGCAGCTCCTGACCGCCGCCGCCACGTCCTCCCGCCTCACCCCAGTCACCGAGGAAAACGCCCCCGCCCAACGCCCATCCCCCTCCAGCGGACTGGACGACCGCACAATCACCCGCCCCCCGAGGGCATCGACTATCGCGCAGAGCTGATCAACGAGCGCCGGGTCGAGCGTCTGCGCCAGCACAGCGACCCGCCCCGCCGCCAGCCCATGCGCCCGAATCGCTTCCGCCCCGGCCCTCATCGCGCGCCGCCCCTCCCCAACGGGCACGACCCACCCCGGCAACACCGGCAGCTCCGCCCGCAGCGCGGCAGCCAGCCGCGCCGCCTTGTACCCGGCCTCCGCGACGGAAGGGGTTGGGGAGGCGCCCGTACCAAAGGAAGGGGTGGGGGAGGCGCCCACACCGAAAGTGGGAGCGGGCGAGGCGCCCGCACCGGCGGTGGGGGAGGCAGTGGTGGCTAGCGAGCCGGCCACGCGGGCAGTGGCGGTCGCGAGCGCCCCATCCTCGCCCCCGCTTGTCATCGGGGCAATGTGCTCACCGAGCGGAATCGGCTGGACCATGAGACCCTCCCCCGACCTCGATGATGCGGTCCGAGGCGTACGTGGACAGCAGTTCGTGCCCGGACTCTGTGACCAGGAGCATCTCTTCGAGGCGAACGCCGAACTCGTGCACCTTCCCATGCTGGGTTTCCAGCGCGAAGACCATGCCCGGCTGGATCTCCTCCGGGTAGTCCAGGGACCAGATCCGCGATATCACCGGCCGGTCGTACTGGGCGAGCCCGAGCCCGTGCCCCCACAGGTTCGCGGCGGCCTGGTCCTCCTCCTCGTACCCCCACGCTTCCCGCGCCGACGGCCACTTCAAGGCGATATCCCGCGTGGTCACCCCGGGGCGGACGACCTCGATCGCGTCCCACAGCCACTGGTGCGCCGTGTCGTAGTACCGCTTCATCTCGTCGGTCGGCGTTCCGCCCACGCAGTACGTCCGGTACACGCACGACTTGAACCCGTTCCAGGTCAGCGCGGCCAGATCGATGATCACCAGTTCGCCCGGGCGGATGATCCGGTCGGAGAAGTTGCGCCAGTTCGGCCAGGCGTTCGGCCCGGACGACACGATGATGTCCTCGACGTCCTCCACGCCGGGGATGTTGTAGAGGTAGGAGAACCCGAACGCCGCCACCTCGTTCTCGGTCAGCCCGGGCCGCAGGAACTGGGTGAACTCGTAGTGCAGCGTGTCGCAGATCGCACCGACGATGCGCAGCGCCTTCTGTTCGTCGCCGCTCTTGATCGCGCGCGCCTCCATCATCGGCGTCATCCCGTCCGCCCAAGTGATCCCGGCGCGGCCGAACGCGGCGATCATGTTCAGGTCGATGAAGTCCACGCCCAGCGGCCGGTCGGCCACGCCCGCGTCCTCCAGGTCGCCGAGCAGGGCCTCGGTGAACTTCCGCACCTGGTTCTGCGACGCCGGCCCGGCCGCGCCCTTGATCCACGAGTAGGAGTGCCGCACGTTCCCCGGCGGGATCCACGGGTTGTGCGCCTTCAGGTGAATCCCGATATCGCCCTGCTCGTAGACGATCGGCTCGCGGCCCTCGCACAGCACCACGTAACGCAGCCCCGGCTTGAGCCGGTTCCAGCCCGGCGTGTACGTCGCCGAGACGTACCGCATGTTCTCGTCGTACATCAGCAGCATCGCACCGAGCCCGTGGCGCGCCATCGCCTCCCTGGCACGCGTCAGGCGCCACTGCCGCACCGCGGGCCAGTTGATGCCTTCCTTCCAGTCCGTGCTCAGGACGCCAAACGATTCTTTCATCGCCAACTCCTCCCTCTCGCGCACGCCCGGACGGGGCTGGTCAGGAACTCCTCAAGCAGCGGGGATGACAGGGAGCAGCAGGAACGACTCGCGGCCGGGGCCGGACCACAGGGTCTGCGCGCTGCCGGTCAGCTCCGCCGGGCGGTCCTCGGGGTCGTCGTGCAGGAACGGCCCGCAGCCGGTCATCTCGTTCTTGAACGAGCCCAGCCTGGGCGAGTCCGGGTGGTGGACCTCCCAGTCCTTGCCGCGCACCGTGAGCGCGACCCGGTACCCGGCGGGGATGACCACGCTGGTAGGCCAGATCTCCACGTCCGCCTGGCAGACCTCGCCGGGCACCAGCGGCTGGATCTCGTCGTGCGGGTGATACGGCCGGTACTCGGCCGACAGGGCCGGGTCCAGCTTGCGGTGGGACACCCGCAGCCAGCCCTGGGCGACGGGGGTGTGCGGGTCGATCGCGCCGCGGAACGTGACATCCGAGCCGTCCGGGGCCAGGACCCGGAGCACGCAGAACAGGTCCGCGTCGGGCGCGGTGGACGACACGAACAGCCGCGCCGCGACCGGCCCGGTGACCTCGGTCTCCGCCGCGGCAGGCGATGCCGTGAAGGTGACACCGCCGGAGTCCGCCCGGTACTCGACGGCCGCCTCGGCGGCCGGCGGCTCCGCCTCCAGCCGGCCCCTGTCCGGCCACAGAAACAGCCTGGTCCAGCGGGTCCGGGCCAGCGGCCATTCTCGTTCGGCACGCTCGGTGAAACCACCGAGGGTGCGGACCTGTAGCTGGACGGGGGGCTGATCCCGCCACCTGGAGTCGTCCCCGTGCAGAAAGCAGGCGAAGAAGCGCTTCTGCAGGTCGACGCCGTAGCCGGTGTAGAAGTGCGTCCAGTGCTCGAGGCCGTGCACCTCCAGCCACTTGTGCGCGGACGCGGCGCGGGTGAAGCCCTCGAAGTTGCCCCTGGTGTGCAGGCCCTGGCCGCCCCAGTTGGCGGCGGTCAGCAGCGGCACGGTGATCCGGTCCCAGCGCGCGGCCCGGTCGCGGTAGAACTCGCCGTCCAGCGGACGCGCGGCGATCCGCTCGCCGAACGCCGTCCGCGCGGCCGCCAGTTCGGCCTCGGTGCGGGTTTGCGGTCCGGCCACCGGCTCCCCGGTGACCGCGCTGCGCGGCCCGCCGGTCCCGTGCTGGACCACGGTGACCTGCTTGTCGTACCAGTGACGGAAGAACGTGCACAGGATGCCGCCGTGGTGGGTGGCGTCGCGGTAGAAGTCCGCGGCACCCTCCCAGGCGCAGATCGCGGCCAGGTGCGGCGGCTGCAGCCCGGCGGCGTGCCAGGCGTTCATCGCGTAGTAGGAGATGCCGTTGATGCCGACCTTGCCGCTGCTCCACGCCTGGACCCCGGCCCACTCCACGCACTCGTAGAGGTCCCGCGCCTCGCGCGGGGAGAACGGGTCGAGGAAGCCGGGGGACCGGCCCGCGCCGCGGGAGTCGACCCGGACGCAGGCGTACCCGTCGGGCACCCACTTCTCCGGGTCCACGGTCTCCCAGTTCTGGTACCGGTTGCTGGACCCCCGCGCGACGTCGGGGTGCTCGGCGACCATGAGCCGCCACTGGTCGGCGTAGCCATCCTGGAACGCCAGGCCCTTGGCGTACGGGCCGTAGGTCAGGATCACGGGGTGCGGCGCGCCGCCCTCGGGCGCGAACACGTCGGCGCGGAGCACCAGCCCGTCATCCATCGTGATCGGAACGTCCCAGTCGATCACCATGGCCGGACGATAGCAGCGCCGGGGTGGCCGCGGCGGTGGCGGGACAAACGTTTGTGGCCGCGCCGCGCCCGGGGGCGGGCCGGGCCGCGGAATAGGGCCGGAGCGGGGGGAGCTTGACCTGAGTGAGAAGAATGGGCCGTTAATTTCCGGGAAACCTAGCATTTCGGTCAGATGAAGTTGGGATCACGGGTCCGTCGGGGCGGGCGGCCATGCTGAGCGTCAAGTTCACGTGGCTCGAGGCCGCCGCCGCCGCCGTGCTGGTGCTGGCGGTGGCGGCCGCGGCGGCGCTCGCCCGGCGGCGCTCGGGCTCGCCACGGCTCGCCGGCGTCGCCCTGTTCGCCCGCGAGGCGGGGATGCTGCTCGGCCTGTTCGCGCTCTGGACGTACGCCGGCAGCAAGTCCGAGGTGTCCCTGGGCGACGCGATGCGCCGCGCGGCCTGGATCTGGCGCGCCGAACGGGACATCGGCCTGCCCAGCGAGCGGGCGCTGCAGCAGGTGTTCCTGCCGCATCCGGTGCTGGTGGAGGCGCTCAACTGGTACTACGCGGTGCTCCACTTCCCGGTGCTGATCGGCTGCCTGGTGTGGCTGTTCGCCCGGTACCGCGGCGCGTACTGGCGGGTGCGCACCCTGGTCGTGCTTTTCACCGCGATGTCCCTGCTCGTGCAGTTCATCCCGGTGGCGCCGCCCCGGCTGCTGCCGCTCACGCGGATGACCGACACCGGCCTGGCCTACGGGCAGTCGGTGTACGGGCCGCACGCCGGAATCGACGCGGACCAGCTTTCCGCGATGCCGTCGATCCACGTTGGCTGGGCGCTGCTGGTGGCCCTGGTGGTGGTGACCACGGCCGGCAGCCGGTGGCGCTGGCTCGCGCTGGCCTACCCGGTGCTGACCACGCTGGCGGTGGTGGTGACCGCCAACCACTTCTGGCTGGACGGGATCGCCGCCGCCGCGCTGCTCGCGCTGTCCATCGGCGCGCAGCGCGCGGCCGGGCCCGCCCGGCGTGCGCTGGCCGGCCGGGTCCGCTTGACCCGTGCGGTGCGCGCCGGTTCTGTGCCGGTGGAGGTGGGCAGGCCGGGCGTGCCGGCGGTGGGCGGGCCAGGCGTGCCCGCGGCGGGAATGCCATCGGGCGGGGCGGTGGCGGGTGGGCCGGGCGTACCGGTGGCTGGTGGGCTGGTCGTGCTGGCAGTGGGCGGGCCTGGCGTGCCGCCAGTAAGCGGGCCGGGCGTGGCGGCGGTGGGCGGGCCGTCGGGGGCGGTGCCATCGGACGGGGCAGCGGCGGGCGCCCGTCCGGGCGGTGAGCCCCCGGCGCCGGGCCAGGGCCGGGACGCGGTCCCGCCAGGTGCCGCGCACGCAGGGAAAAACGGGTACGCCCGCGCGGCGGGACCGGGCCGGCTCGCCCGCCGCGCGGCGGGCGGCTGTGCCGCCCGGGCGGCCGTCAGCGCGGGCCAGGCCCAGAACCGCCGGGACCGCGGGCAGGCCGCTGCCCGGAGCGAGTGCGCAGGTCGATCGCGCGAGCGGGACGGTCGGTAACGAGCACGTCGACCAGCGGGCTGGCCAGCCAGTGCGCCAGTTCCCGGTCGGAGTTCACCGTCCACACCGCCGTCTTGACCCTCCGCCTGCGGCACTCGGCCAGCACACCGCTGCGCGCCAGCCGCCCGTGCACCGCCGCCCAGTCCGCCCCCGCGGCCAGGACCTGATCGAGCCGGGACAGCCCGGGCTCGCGCGCCCGCCGCGCCGCGAACCTGGCCGCCTGCGCCAGGTCACCGCCGATGCTGAGGCCGACAGGCACCGCCGGGAAGCGGCGCTTGAGCCCGGCCGCCAGCGGGACGTCCCCGGTGGTGACCAGAACCCCGGCCGGCCCGAGGATCCCGGCGGCGATTTCGGTGATCTCCCCGCCGCACTCCGCCTGCTTGACGTCCAGGTGGGCCACGGCCCGCCCGGCCAGCATCGGCAGCACGTCGGTCATCCGGGGCACCTGATAGCCGGCCAGGCGGCAGAGCCGCGGGTAGCTCACCGCGGTGACCGCCTGGCCCCAGCCAAGCCGGGCCGGGTGGCAGGACACCAGCGTCCCGTCCGCCGTGCGCCGGACGTCGAACTCGACGTACTCGGCGCCTGCCTCCAGCGCGCTGCGGTACGCCGCGTAGCTGCCCTCCGGGGCGAACTCGCTGCCGCCCCGGTGCGCCGAGATCGCCGCCCGCTCGCTCATGGCGGCGTCGCCGGACTGCCGGGCGGCTTGAGGCCGAACAGGGCGGCGGCGTTGCCGAAGGCGATCGCGGCCACGTCCGCGCCCCCGAGCCCGGCGCCGGCCAATTGGTCCGCGAGCGGGCCGGCCGCCATGTCGAAGGGGAAGTCGGTGCCGAACACGACGTTGCCCGCGCCGACCGATTCGGCCAGGAACCGCAGCGGGCCCGGCGCGTGCGTCACCGTGTCGAACCAGAACCGGGAGAGGTACGCCGACGGGGGGCGCGCGCAACCCTGGGCCTCGGGGCGGACCCGGTGCCCGTGGTCCAGCCGGCCGATCTGGTACGGCAGGTAGCCGCCGCCGTGCGTCAGCACGAGCCGCAGCGCGCCGATCTCGTCCAGCGCCCCGCTGAAGATCAGCCGGGCCGCGCAAACCGTGGTGGCCAGCGGGTTGCCGATCAGGTTGGTCAGGTAGAAGTCCGCGAGGCCGGGGCGGGCCCCGACGTAGTACGGGTGCAGGATCAGCGGCACGCCCAGGTCCCCAGCGGCGGCCAGCACGGTGCGCGGCCCCGGGCTGTCCAGCGGGGTGCCCGCCACGTCCGGGCCGATCTCCGCGCCGCGCATGCCCAGTTCGGTGACGGCCCGGCGCAGCTCGGCGACCGCGGCCGCCGGGTCCTGCATGGGCAGCGTGGCCACCGCGGCGATCCGGCCGCCGGATCCGGCCGCGAACGCGGCCAGCGCGTCGTTCACCGCCCCGCAGAACCCGGCCGTCTCGCCGGCGTCCGCCCAGTACATGAACAGCTGCGGGGCGACCGAGAGGACGGCGTGGCTGATCCCGCGCTCGTCCATCGACCGCAGCCGTGCGGACAGGTCGTAGAACACCCGCGGCACCGGCCAGCGGAACCCCTGCCGGTGGACCAGCCACTCGGTGCCGTCGGCCCGCTCGGCCGTCATCCCGTCGAACCCTTGCCCGCGGCGGGCCGCCGCGATGACGTGAAGCGGGGCGAAGTGCGTGTGCACGTCGACCGTGAGCACGCCGGTCACCGCCCGGCCATCGACCGCAGCACCGCGTGCACGCAGGCGGTGTCGTCGCCGGCGTGGCCCTGCGCGAGCGCCGCGGCGTAGAACGTCGCCGCCAGGGTGAACAACGGGGTGGGGGCGCCCGTCTCCCTGGCGAAGGCGGCGATGATCCGCAGGTCCTTGTCGAACACCGTGGTCGTCACGCCGGGGCCGGAGTAGTCCGCGGCGGCCATGGCCGGGCCGCGCACCTCGAACATGGCCGACGAGCCAGCCCCGTCGGCGACCGCGGCGAGCACCGCCGCCAGGTCCAGGCCGGCCCGCTCGGCGAGCACCAGGGCCTCGGCGGCGGCCACGTTGTGGATGGCGACCAGCAGGTTCGCGATGAACTTGACGGCCGACCCGGCGCCGAACTCCCCGACGTCGTGGACGGCCCGGGTCATCGCCGCCAGCACGGGCAGTGCGCGCGCCTTGGCCCGCGCGGGACCGCTCAGGTAGGCGACCACGTCCTTGTTCAGTGCCTGGCCGCCGGTCCCGGACAGGGGGCAGTCGAGCAGCACGACGCCGCGTATCGCAAGAAAATCGCGCGCCTGCTCCTTCACCGCGACCGGCAGCGTGCTCGTCTCGACGACCACGAGGCCCGGCCGCGGGCGCGCGGCAAGCCCTTCCTCGCCCGCCGCGACGCCGAGCAGCGCGTCCGCGGTGGGCAGCGAGGTCACCACGACGTCCGCGCCCTCGGCGGCGCCGGCCGGGCTGGCCGCGGCCGCCCCGCCCCGCCCGGTGTGCGCCGTGAGCCGGGCCGGGTCGATGTCGTAGCCGGTGACCTGGTAGCCCCCGGCGAGCAGGTGGGCGCTGAGCGCGGAGCCCATCGTGCCCAGCCCGACGAAGCCCACGGCCGCGGCCGGCTCTGCCACTGGCGCCTCCTTCATTCGCGGGTGAGAGCATTGCACCATGCTGGCGGCGGTCATCGAGGGGCCAGGGGCCGTGACCGTGCGGCAGGTCCCGGTGCCGCCCGCGGCCGGGCTCGCCCTGGTCCGGGTGGCGGTGGCCGGCATCTGCGGCACCGACCGCAAGCTTGCCGCGGGCGTCTTCCCGGTCACCGCGCCCCGGGTGCTCGGGCACGAGATGACCGGCTGGGTCGAGGTTCCCGCTCCCGGGGGAGCGGTGCCGGCCGGCACCCCGGTCGTGGTCAACCCGGCCGCGTTCTGCGGCGTGTGCCCGGAGTGCCGCCGGGACCTGCCGCAACTGTGCGCCCGCGGCGGGCTGCTCGGCCGCGACCTCGACGGCTGCTTCGCGGAGTACGTCGCGGTGCCGGAGACCCTGCTGCACCCGCTGCCCGCTGGGGTCGCCGCCGACGAGGCGGCCCTGGTGCAGGTGCTGTCCACCTGCGTGCACGCGCTGTCCGGTGTGGTCGCCGCGCCGGACCGCAGCGCCGTGGTCATCGGCCTCGGGGTGGCCGGCCTGCTGCACACCCAGCTGCTTCGGGCCCAGGGGGCCCAGGTGATCGTCGGGGTCACCCGCGCGGCCTGGAAGCATGACCTGGCCGTGGCCTGCGGCGCCAGCGTCGTGGTGCCCCCGGAGGACGCGGCGGCGGCGGTCGCCGAGGCGACCGGGGGGCACGGTGCCGACATCGCGATCGAGTCCGCCGGCACCGAGACGACCCTGGCGCAGGCCATCCGGCTGGCCGGGCCCGGCGCGACCGTGATCTTGTTCGGCACGGTGCGGACCGCCGACGGGCTGCCCGCGTATGAGGCGTACCTCAAGGAACTCACGATCCGCTGCCCGCGCGCGTCCCGGCCGCGGGACTTCGACACCGCGATCCGGCTGTGCGCGGGGGGGCGGGTGGCCGCGGCGCCGCTCGTCACCGGGCGGTTCCCGCTGTCCGGCGTGGCGCAGGCGCTGGGCGCGAGCGCGGACCCGGCGCAGCTCAAGGTCCTCCTGGATGTGTCATGACCGACCTGATTGCCAGCGCGGCGAACCCCGTGGTCAAACGGATGCGCCTGCTCGGCGACCGCAAGCACCGGCGGCGCGAGGGCGCGTTCGTGGTGGAGGGCATCCAGCCGGTCTGGCAGGCCGTCGAAGCCGGCGCCGACGTGGAGGTCCTCGTGGTGGCCCCGGATCTGCTGGGCGGGTCCCCGGCCGCGGGGATGGTCGCCGTCCAGGAGGCCGCGGGGACCAGGGTGGCCCGGGTGACCGCCGAACTGTTCGCCCGGGTCTCGGCGCGGGACGGGCCGTCGGGGCTGGCCGCGATCGTCCGCGCACGGGTCCCGGGGCTGGCCGGCCTGGCGGTGCGGCCGGACGCGGTGTTCGTCGCGCTGCACGAGGTCGGCAACCCCGGCAACCTGGGCACGATCATCCGCACGGCCGACGCGGCCGGGGCGGCCGGGGTGGTCCTGATCGGCGCGGCCGCCGACCCGTTCGACCCGACGGCGGTCAGGGCGTCGATGGGCGCGCTGTTCGCGACGCCGGTCGCCAGCGCGGCGGAGGCGGCGGAGTTCTTCGCCTGGGCGGCCGGTTCGGGCGTCACCGTCGTCACCACCTCGGCGCGGGCGCGGACCAGCTTCTGGGAGGCTGATTACCCCCGGCCGGTTGCCCTGCTGCTGGGCGCGGAAGGGGCCGGGCTCCCCGGCGACGCGCTGGCCGCCGGCGACCTCCAGGTGCGGATCCCGATGACCGGCACCGCGGAGTCGCTGAACCTGGCCGTGGCCGCGGGCCTGCTGCTGTACCAGGTCCGCCGGCCGGACCTGCCCGCATGATCGTCAGCCGGCCCCGGCCAGCGCGCCGCGCACCGGGCGCGCCGGCGCAGCCGGCGCCGAATCCCGGTAAGCTGGTGGCGCTTCCGGCGCTCCGGGCCGCCCCGCGGTGGCGCGTTGATGGCCGGACAGGCGGCGGAGTAGCTCAGTCAGGCAGAGCAAGCGGCTCATAATCGCTGTGTCGCCGGTTCAAGTCCGGCCTCCGCTACGCGCGTAGACCGCGTGCCGGGAAGACGCACGAACGGCGCGCGGTTATAGCTCCGCCGGGCCTGAGGTCCAGGCCCGTCCCTAGAGAAAGGCACTCCCTCGTGGCTGCCACCGATGTGAGGCCCAAGATCACCCTGGCCTGCCAGGAGTGCAAGCACCGCAACTACATCACCAGGAAGAACCGGCGCAACGACCCGGACCGGCTCGAGCTGATGAAGTTCTGCCCGAACTGCCGCTGCCACCGGCCGCACCGCGAGACCCGCTAGCCGCGGTGGCCGTCAACGCCTCCTACCTCGGCCGCACCTTCCCCGCCACCGAGCCCTACGAGGTGAGCCGGGTCAAGATCGCGGACTTCGCCGAGGCGATCGGGGATCGGAATCCCCTCTACACCGACGCCGGCGCCGCGAAGGCGGCCGGCTACCCCGACGTGATCGCCCCGCCCACGTTCCCGATCGTGATCACGATGGCCGCCAGCCGGGCCGCGATCGGCGACCCCGGCCTGGGCATCGACTACGCCATGGTGGTCCACGGGGAGCAGCGCTTCACCTACTCCCGGCCGCTGCACGCCGGCGACGTGGTGGTCGCGCAGTCCACGATCTCGGGCATCCGCGAGGTGGGCAGCATGACCATGGTGACCACCCAGACCGAGATCAAGACCACCGGCGGCGAACTGGTCTGCACCGGTTACGGCACCCTGGTGGAACGGGGGAGCGAATGACCACGTTCGCGGACGTGGCGGTCGGCACGGACCTGCCGCCCGCGTCCTACCCGGTCACCCGGCTCAGCCTGGTCAAGTACTGCGGCGCCTCCGGCGACTTCAACGTGATCCACTGGAACGAGCGGATCGCCCGCTCGGTCGGCCTGCCGAACGTCATCGCGCACGGCATGTTCACCATGGCGCAGGCGGGGCGGTACGTGACCGATTGGGCCGGCGACGCCGGGGCCATGCGCGAGTTCGGCGTCAGGTTCTCCGCGATGGTGGTGGTCCCGGACGACGACACCGGCGCGACCATCGAGCTCAGCGGGACGGTCGAGGAGAAGCTCGACGGCAACCTGGTGGCGGTGGCGCTGACCGCGCGCTCCCGCGACGCCAAGGTGCTCAGCCGCGCCCGCGCGGTCGTCCGCCTGCCCTGACAGCGACGGCGCAGCGTGCCGGCTGAGGAGAACGCCGCCCCGTTCGTGGCCCGGGTTCCGCTCGCCGGGTACACCACGCTGCGGCTCGGCGGCCCGGCCCGGCACTTCGCCGAGGCGGCCGACGACACCGAACTCGTCGCCCAGGTCTGGGCCGCGGATGAACGCGGCGAGCCCCTGCTGGTCCTCGGCGGCGGCAGCAACCTGGTGGTCGCCGACGCGGGCTTCCCCGGCACCGTCGTGCGCGTGGCCACCCGGGGCGTCCGGCACCAGCCGGACGGCGACCGCGTCCTGCTGACCGTGGCCGCCGGGGAGGACTGGGACACGGTCGTCGCCGGGACCGTCGCCGACGGCCTGGCCGGCCTGGAGTGCCTGTCGGGGATCCCGGGGCTCGCCGGCGCCACGCCGATCCAGAACGTGGGCGCCTACGGCCAGGAGGTCGCGCAGACGCTGGTGGCGGTTCGCGGCTACGACAGGGAACGCGGCCAGGTGGTCGACCTGGCCGCCGCCGACTGCGGCTTCGGCTACCGGACCAGCGCCTTCAAGCGGTCGCTGCGGTCGCCGAGCGCCGCCGGGCCCGCCGTGACCGGCCGCGTCGTGGTGCTCGGCGTGACCTTCGCCCTCGCGCGCTCGGCGCAGTCCGCGCCGGTGCGCTACGCCGAACTGGCGCGCGCGCTGGGGATCGCCGAGGGCGCCCGGGCACCGCTGGGCCAGGTCAGGTCCGCGGTCCTGGCACTGCGCCGGGGCAAGGGCATGGTCCTGGACGACGCCGACCCGGACACGCGCAGCGCGGGCTCCTTCTTCACCAATCCGGTCCTGGGCCTGGCCGCATTCGCGGAACTGGAGCTGACCGTGGCCGCCAGCTTCGGCCCCGGCGCCCGGGTCCCGGCGTTCCCGGCCGGCCCGGACCAGGTCAAGGTGCCCGCGGCCTGGCTGATCGAGCGGGCCGGCTTCACCAGGGGCTACCAGCCCGGCCCGGACCGCCGCGGCGCGCGGATTTCCGCCAAGCACACCCTGGCCCTGGTCAACCCCGGCGCCGCGACCACGGCCACCCTGCTCGCGCTAGCCCGGGAAATCACCGACGGCGTCCGCAAAACCTTCGGCATCGACCTATCTCCCGAGCCCGTCCTGGTGGGCGCCGAACTCTGACCGCCGGTCGGCCTGGCCCCACACCCGGAAACCAACTGCGCCCGGCCGAAGATCAGCCCCGTTCCCACCTCTCCCGTTTCCCCCTCCCAGGCCGGCGGTCCGCCCCACAGCAGCCCCGCACCCGTCCCCGTGACCTTCGGTCAACCCGCCGCCCGCCTCAACCCCGCGGCCATAGTGGCGATTGTGGCCAGTGTTGCTCAGCAGGCTCAAGTCCGGCTTCCAACCTGGGAAAAAGCCAGGAATAGTCCCGCTTTTGTCTTGGCGCACGGGCTGCGAGCGGTAGAGATCGTTCTGTAGCTTATAGGTGGATCTGGGTGGGCAGCGTCCGGTGGGGACCGCCGGCCGGGGCCGGGCGCCGGGCTGGCTGAGCGCGTCACCCGCGATCCTGGCGGCCAGGGAGGCAGCATGCACGGCCGGCGTGGGTCAGCGACGTTATTCGCTGCGGGCATCCTGACCGGCATTGCCGCGTGCGGTAACGGAGGCGCGGCGGTCTTCCATCCAGCCGGCTCGGTGCCGTCCGGGCCGGTCCGGTCGCCGTTACCGGGGCCCGGGGCGCAGCACCTGGGCAGCTTCCGGTTCCCGAGCGACGTGTCCATCGACTTCACCTCGCCCGCGCCGGCGGACGCGGCCGGGAGGGCGGTCATCGCCGGCTACCAGGACTACGTCCTGTCGCTGTGGGCCGCGGTCCTCACCCACGGCCAGAACACCGGCTACCTGCAGCGGGCCGCCGGCAACGCGGCGGGCTTCGTTCGCCGCGAGGCGGCGCGGTACCGCTTGGCCGGCGTGACCGTGAAGGGAACCATCTCCTACACCGGTACGAAGGTCGTCGGCATCTACTTCGGCACCGGCGCGGACGTGCTCTCCTGCGTCGACGCGTCGGCGTTGCACCGGGTGAACGCCCGGACGGGGGCCACGATGGGCCCGGCGCTGCCCGCCCGGCTGACCCGCTACCTGGAGAACGTGTCGGAGGGGCGCGGCAGCGGCGGCACCTGGTCCGTCACCCGCCTGGCCATCTACCCGGCATCAAGCACACAGGGGGCGATGTGCCGATGAGAACCCGCCTGCTCGCCGCCATGGCACTGGCAACGGCGTGCGCCGTGCTGGCCGGGCTGAGCCGAAGTGCCCCGGCCCTGGCCGCGGGCGCCGCCCCGGCGGCACGCCGGGCGCCCGCCGCTGCGCCCGGCGGCCCGGTGTTCTCCCACCTCGCCTACTCCCATGTCAGCGTCACCGGGGACACCAACCCGGGTGCCTTAGCCAGCCCGGCCGCCTACACCCCGGCGCCGTGCTGGGTGGAACCCCGGTTCGCGGGCAGCGACTCCTACCACCAGGGCGACCCGCGGCCGAGCCCGACCGGGGACGCCGACTCCTACTGGTGGTGGTTCGTCAGCCAGCAGCCCGCGCTGGCCGGGGTGCTCGGCCGGATCCAGGGGCTGAAGCAGGCCGTCAACCAGGTCTTCAAGGCCCGCCAGGGCGGCAAGGGCTGGTGGTGGGTGCCGGCCTGGATCTCCGGCGGCCTGGACGGGTACGCGTGCGCGTGGGGCCTGGTGCACATGCTCAACTTCAGCGCCCAGTACCTGGAGTACCTGCTCCCGCAGACCGGCGGGCCCGCCACCCCGGGCCACCCGATCGACGGGCAGATCCTGGCCGCGCTGGCCCGCGCGGAACTGGCCCTGCCCCAGGTCAAGATCTTCACCAGCCCGGCGGTGGGCAAGCCCAGCGACGTCAACCTGCCCGTCTGGGTCGGGGTCGGCTACGCCGGGCCGGAACGGCCCACCGACACCGCCACCGTGCCGCTGCCCCGCGGCGGCGCCCTGTCCGCCACGGTGACCACCTCGCCCCCGGTGGTATCGGTGTCGGTGAACACCGCCTCGGCGCGCGTCTACTCCAACTGCGGCGCCACCGGGAGCAGGTACGCGGGCAACCCGGCCGCGATCCCGCCGTGCGGGGTGACCTTCCTCGCCCCGTCCGCCCGCGGCCCCTACACGATCACCGTCACCGCGCGGTGGACCGTCAGGTGGACCGACAGTACCGGCGAGAGCGGCACGTTCGCCTCGCCGCCGTGGCCGCTCCCCGTGCAGACGGGCGCCACGAACGTGACCGTGCGCGAAATCCAGGCGATCAACTGACATGGCACCCCGCAGAGCTGCTGTCGCGGTGCAGGTACCCAGGTGGGAGGCGTGTGACATGACCGGCGCGCGAGGCAGGGGAGACCTGGATCATGCCGGGTGAGAAAGGCACGCTGACCCGCGGCGCGCAGCCCGCACAGGACAGGGCGGCGCGGCGGCCGACCGCGCCGGGGAGCCGGCGCCCGCCGCAGGTGGCCCGCGAGCGCAGGCCTGCCCTCGCCGCCCTCGCGTTACTCCTGATCGCCGGCGGGGCGCTCGGTGCCGCGTACGTGGTGCTGCAGAACGGGCACCGGGTGGCCGCCATCGAGGTCACCCAGCAGCTCGGCACCGGGCAGCGGATACCGCTCGCCGCGCTGCGCGAGGTGGACATCGCGGTCAGCGGCGGGATCGGCTACGTGCCGTGGAGCGAAGCCGGCCAGGTGAGCCAGTTCTACGCGGCCTCGGCCATCCCGCCCGGCACCCTGCTCACCAGCTCGATGGTGGCCAGGGTCAACGGCCTGGCCACCGGCAAGTCGGTGGTGGGGCTGGCGCTGAAGGACGGCCAGCTTCCCGACGGGCTGCAGGCGGGCGACCGCGTGAACCTCTACCAGGTGAGCGACGCCGCCCAGTCCTGTCCCGGCACGCCGGGGAGCCTGCTCGCGTCCAACGCGGTGGTGCTGGGGATCAGCGCGCCGCCCGCGGCCGCCAGCGCCTCGGCGGTCGACGTGCGGGTCGCCCTGGACCCGGCCGCCGCCGGCGCCGTCACCTGCAACGCGGCCAACAACAACGTGGCGGTCGCGGTGCTGCCGGGGTCGGCGACCGGCGGAGCGGGCTAGCGATGGCGTTGATCGCCGTCGCGGCGGACAAGGGCGCGCCGGGGGTTACCACCGCGTGCCTGGCGCTGGCCCTGGTCTGGCCGCGGCCGGCGCTGCTGGCCGAGTGCGACCCCGCCGGCGGCGACCTGGTCTACCGGCTGCCTGCCGCCCGCGGCGGGCAGCTCGACCCCGGGCGCGGGCTGCTCAGCCTGGCCGTCGCGGCGCGCCGCGGCCTGGCCGCCGGGCAGGTACTCGAGCACGCGCAAAAGCTGCGCGGTGGCCTCGACGTGCTGGCCGGCGTGGTCACGGCCGAGCAGGGCGCCGGGCTGGAGCCGCTCTGGGGGCCGGTCGGCGCCGCCCTCGCCCGGCTGCCCGACTGCGACGTCATCGCCGACTGCGGCCGCATCGGCGCCGACGGCCCGCACTACGACCTGCTCGCCTACGCGTCCTCGGTGGTGCTGGTCAGCCGGGCCTCGCTGGAGGAAGTCGTCCGGCTGCGGGAACGGGTCGCGGCGGTGACCGGCGCGCTGGCGATACGGCACCGGCAGGGCATCCCGATCGGCGTCATCGTGGTAGCCGATCACCGCCGGCTCCACGCGGCGCTCACCGAGACCGGCCAGGCGCTCGGCCCGGGCGGCGCCGCCAGGGTCCTCGGCGGGCTCGCCTACGAGCCGAGGGCCGCGGCGGCGCTCGGCGGCGGGCAGAGCGGCCGCCTGGGGCGTTCGCTGCTGGTGCGGACGGCCCGCGACCTGGCCGGGCGGATGGCCCGCTCGCTGGCCCCGGCCGTGGCCACGCCGGCCGGAAGGGGGTGACCACGTGGATCATGCCGTGGTCAAGCGGCTGCGCAGCCAGGTGGGTGACCGGCTCGCCGAGCAGCGCCGGCTGGACGGGGTGTCCGGCGTGCCGCCGATGTCCGCCGAGGACGAGCGGCAGTTCGCCCGGGCGCTGATCGTCGCCGCCATGGAAGGCCACGCCCGGGCGGAGATCACCGCGGGCCGGGCCCCGCTCACCGCCCAGGAGGAGGAGGAGCTCGCCACCGGCATCCACGCGGCGCTGTTCGGCGTCGGCCGGCTGCAGCCGCTGCTGGAGGACGAGCGGATCGAGAACATCGACGTCAACGGGTGCGACCGGGTGTTCCTCGGCTACGCCGACGGCCGGGAGGTCCTCGGCGAGCCGGTCGCCGAAAGCGACCGGGAGCTCGTCGAGCTGATCCAGGCGCTGGCCGCCTACTCCGGCCTGTCCAGCCGCCCCTTCGACTCGGCCCAACCGCAACTGGACCTGCGGCTGCCGGACGGCTCCCGGCTGTCCGCGGTGATGGACGTGACGCTGCGGCCGGCCATCTCCATCCGCCGCGCCCGGCTGGGCAAGGTGTTCCTCGCCGACCTGACCCGCAACGGCACGCTGCTCCCCGAGCTTGGCGCGTTCCTGTCCGCCGCGGTGGCCGCGCGGAAGAACATCATGATCGCCGGGGCGACCAATGCGGGGAAGACCACGCTGCTGCGCGCGCTGGCCAACCAGATACCGCCCGGCGAGCGGCTGGTCACCGTGGAACGCGCCCTCGAACTCGGCCTGGACCAGTTCCCCGACCTGCACCCGAACGTGGTCGCGATGGAGGAGCGGCTGCCGAACTCCGAGGGCCAGGGCGCCATCTCCATGGCCGAACTGGTCCGCCGCTCGCTGCGGATGAACCCGGGCCGCGTGATCGTCGGTGAGGTGCTCGGGGACGAGATCGTCACGATGCTGAACGCGATGACGCAGGGCAACGACGGCTCGCTGTCCACGATCCACGCCAACTCCTCGACGGAGGTGTTCAACCGCATCGCGACGTACGCGATCCAGGCGGCCGAGCGCCTCCCGGTGGAGGCCACCCACATGCTCATCGCCGGTGCCATCGACTTCGTGGTCTTCATCGAGAAGCGCAACGAGTACTCCCGCGGCGGGACGCTGCGCCGGTACGTCAGCAGCGTCCGCGAGATCACCGGCATCGACGTCCGGGTGCTGTCCAGCGAGATCTTCACGGCCGGACCGGACGGCCGCGCCGTCCCCCACGCTCCGCCGTCCTGCCTGCCGCACCTGGCCGAGCACGGCTACGACCCGGTACGGAACGCGTGGTGAGCCCCGCCCTGGCCGGGCCCGGCCTGTTCGCGGTCGTCGCTGGTGCGGTGGCGGGGACCGGGCTGTTCCTGCTCCTGGTGGCCGTGCGCGGGCTCCCGCCCGGGCCACCGGGCGGCACCGGCGGGCTGCGCGGCTGGGCCCGGGCGATCGGCCCGGGCCGGGCGGCCACCGCCGTGCTGGCCGGCCTGGTGGTGCTGGTGGCGACCCGCTGGCTGGTGGCCGGCGTGGGGGCGGTCCTGCTGGTGCTGAGCTGGCGCGGCCTGTCCGGCGCGGCGGGGGAGCGGGCCGCGATGGCCCGGCTGGAGGCTCTCGCCACCTGGACCGAGTCGCTGCGGGACACGATCGCCGGGGCGGTCGGGCTGGAACAGGCCATTCCCGCCTCGCTGCGGGCTGCGGCGCCGTCGTTGCGCGACCCGCTGACCGCGCTGGTGGAACGGCTGCACACCCGGGTGCCCATGCCCGAGGCGCTCCACCGGTTTGCCGACGACCTCGCCGATCCCGGCGCCGACCTCATCATCGCCGCGCTGATGATCAACGCCCGGCTGCGCGGCCCCGGCCTGCGGGACCTGCTCGGCGCGCTGTCCCGTTCGGTCAGGGAGGAGCTGGACGTGCGCCGCAAGGTGAACGCGCAGCGCCGGTCCACCCGGCGCGGTGCCCAGATCGTGGTGGGCATCTCGGTGGGCCTGGCCCTCGGGCTGGCCCTGTTCAACCACGCCTACGTGCAGGTCTACGACGGCGTCACCGGCCAGCTGGTGCTGTGCGTCGTGGTGGCGCTGTACGCGGCCGGCGTGGTGTGGATGCGGGCGCTGGCCCGGTTCCCGGTGCCGGAGCGGCTGCTGGGCCACGGATCGCGGTTCGCGCCGGACAGTGCTGGCCCGGGGGGACACTCCGATTCACCGGGGGCAACCCCCCGGACCCCACGGCCCGGAACCCCCCGCGAGCCTCCAGAAGCCGTCGCCGCCTGGCGGGGAGGTACCTCATGACCGTGGCGTTCCTGGCCGGCAGCCTGGCCGGCCTGGGCCTGTTCCTGCTCGGCCTGGCGCTGCACCCGCCGCGGCCGCGGCTCGCCCGCCGCCTGGCCGCGTTCGACGCGGCGCGGCGCGGCGCGAACGGGCACTGGGACGGCCCCCGGGACGTGCCAGCAGGCGGCCTGCGCTGGCGCATGGGCAGGTGGCTGGCCCGGCTGTGCGCCGAGCAGGGCTGGGAGTTCTCCTCGCTGCGGAAGAACCTGTCCCTGGCCGGGACCCCGTTCGAGATCTACCTGGCCACGAAGGTGCTGCTCGGCGTGCTCGGTTTCGTGCTCGGCCCGGTCCTCGGGCTGCTGGCCGGGCTGCTCGGCCTGCACGTCTCGGTCTGGATCCAGGCCTGGCTCGGGGTGGTGCTCGGCGTCGCCTTCAGCTTCCTGCCCGACCTGGAGATCAGGCAGCAGGCCAGCAAGCGCCGGCGGGACTTCCGGCACGCGATCGGATCGTTCCTCGACCTGTTCGCGATGAACCTGGCCGGCGGGCGCGGCGTGCCCGAGGCGCTGATGACGGCGAGCGACGTGGGCACCGGCTGGGCCTTCTGGCGGATCCGGGACGCGCTGGCCAGCGCCCGGATCACCGGCCAGACCCCGTGGCACTCGCTGGGCGTGCTGGGCGAAGAGGTCGGGGTCGACGAGCTGCGCGACCTGTCCGCCGCGCTCGGCCTGGTCGCCGAGGACGGCGCCAAGGTGCGGGAGTCCCTGGTGGCACGGGCGGAGAGCCTGCGGCGCAGGGAGCTGACCGACCTGGAGGGGCAGGCGGGGGAGCGATCCCAGTCGATGCTGGTCGCCCAGTTGATGCTGTGCGCCGGTTTCCTGCTCTTCCTGGTGTTCCCGGTGGTCGGGCTGCTGGGCGTGTGAGGCATGCGGCGCAGGCGTGACGGACAGAAGTTGGGAGAAGGGCATGAACAACCCGGTGTCGAGCTACATGCGGGCCTTCCTCGGCCTGCACCTGGCGGCGCTGCGCGCGGCGTGGCGGGAGCAGGACCGCGGCGCGTCGGCGGTCGAACTCGCCGTGATCACCGCGATGATCCTCGTGGTCGCGGTCGTCCTGCTGGTGGCCATCCAGCACTTCGTGCGCGGCGCGGCGAAGCAGATCAAGGGCACGACCCCGTAGGGCGGGACCAGGTGACCGCCCCGCGCTTGCGGCGATGGTCGTGCGCGGCGCTGGCCGACCGCGGCACCAGCGCGGTCGAGCTCGCCGTGCTGGCCCCCGCGCTGATGATGATCTGCATGCTCATCCTCCAGTTCGGCCTGTGGTTCAACGCCAGGCAGACCGCGCTGGCGGCGGCGCAGGCGGGGGCGGTGGTCGCCCGGCAGGAGGCGGCCAGCAGGCCGGGCGGCTGGCAGGCCGACGCGGAGAGCACCGCCCGGCGGTACTACCGGGGGCTGAACAGCAAGCTGCTCACGCAGGTCAACGCGACCACCGCCACGGCGGCGCGGGGGAACGTCTACGTGACGGTGAGCGGCCAGGTCGCCGTCTCGGTGCTCCCGTTCTTCGGGCTGCACCTGACCGTATCGGCGACCGCCGGCGGCCCGGTCGAATGCTTCCGGCCGGCCGGCCAGGGCGGTGGGTGCTGATGCGCCGCGCCAGGCCGGCCCGCTGGGCATGCCCGAGGCGCCGGGGCAGCCGGCCCGAGCGCGGGTCCCTCTCGGTCGAACTGGCGGTGCTCGCGCCGGGGCTGGCCCTGCTGCTCCTGCTGGTCGCCGCCGGCGCGCGGGTCGTGGAGGTGCAGGGCCACGTCGACGGGGCGGCCCGTGACGCCGCCCGGGCGGCCAGCATCGCCCGGTCCTACGGCCAGGCCGTCACGTCGGCGCAGCTTGCGGCGCAGGCGGACCTGGGCAGCACCAGCCTCTGCACCCCGCGCACCGTCGGCGTCCAGGTGGCCGGTTACCCAGCGGTGCCGCTGGTCACCACCCGCGCGGCGGTGACGGTCACGGTCACCTGCGAGGTGAACATGAGCCCGTTCACGGCGCTCGGCTTCGGGGTGACCAAGCGCTTCACCGGGCAGGCGGTCGCGCCGCTCGACCCGTTCATGTGCCGGGACGTCGCATGCTGACCTCGCTACGGGCCCCGGCCCGCGGTGAGCGCGGTTCGGTCGCGGTGTTCACGGCGGTGTTCGCGATCGCGGTGATCTTCCTGCTCGCGCTGATCCTCGACGGTGGCTCGGCGCTGAACGCCAGGGAACGGGCCATGGACATCGCCGGCCAGGCCGCCCGCGCCGCGGCGGACACCATCAACGTCGGCGTGCTGCGCGCCAGCGGCCGGGCGGTGATCGGCCCGGGCGCCTGCATCGCGGCGGCCGGGCTGGTCCGCAGCTACGGCCGGGTGCTGAGCAACGGGCTGGACAAGGTCACCAGCACCAGCATGGTCAGCTGCAGCGCGCCGCCCGGGTCACGGCGGGCGACGGTCCAGGTCACCGTGTCCACCCGGCCCCTGATCCCCGGCGTCTTCGCCGGGTTCCGCGAGTCCGCGCAGGCGACCGCCACCCCCGAATGCGGGATCAACCAAGGAGCGCTGTGCTGATGGCCAGGCAAGGCCGCAAACCGGGCCGGGCACGTTCCGCGGTGGACGTGCTTACGGGTCTCGGCGCCGTGGTGGCGCTGCTCGCCCTGCTGGTAGCGCCTCCCGTGGCGCTGGTCGCGGTGTTCGGCCTGCCGATACCGCACGGCATGCCGTCGGCGGCGCTGCTGACCCACCGGCTCGCCGTCACGGCGGTGCTGAAGGCCTGCTCCGTGGTGGTGTGGCTGGCCTGGCTGCAACTGGTGTGCTGCGTGGCCGCCGAGGTGACCGCGGCCGCGCGCAACGTCGGCATGCCGCGGCGGGTGCCGCTGGCCGGGGGGATGCAGGCGGTGGTGCACCGCCTGGTCACCACCGCGCTACTGGTGTCGACGGCCACCGCCGTGGCTCCCGCGCTGATCCCGGCCGCCGCGCTGGCGGCCACCCCGCCCGCGCCCGCCGCCCCGGCGCCCGCCCCACCCGGCGGCACGCCGGCCGGCGCTGCTCTCCCCGGCCGGTCGCTGCCACCGTCCCTGCTGGTACGGCCCGTGGAGAACGGGAACGGCCACCACCGGCAGCCGGGCCCGGCCGACCTGAGCCGGGAGTTCCGCCCCGTGACCACGGGCAGCAACGGCACCGAGGCGCAGCAGGCGAGCCTGGACGGCGGGCACGCCGCAGGCTGGGCCCACCGCACCGAGAAGATTTACGTGGTGAAACCGCCGGTGGGCCGGTTCCACGAGAGCCTGTGGGAGATCGCCGAGAACCACCTGGGGGGCGGCAGGCGGTACCGCGAGATCTTCGAGCTGAACAGGGACCTGCCGCAGCCGGACGGCTCCACGCTGACGATCGCCAGCCTGATCCGGCCCGGGTGGATCCTCCGCATGCCGCATGACGCCTACGGCCCCGGCATCGCGGAGGTCAAGGCCGGCCCGCCGGCCCGGCATTCCGGCCGGCCGAACGAGGATCGGCCGGGCGCATACCCGTCGGCGCCGGGCAGGCATGCCTCCTCGCCCGCGGCGGCGCCGCCCGCCGAGATCCCGCCCGCCGCGCCGCCGCGGTCACCCGCCGCGGAGCCGTCCGCCACCCGCGCACCGGCCGTACCGGCCCCGCAGCGGTCCGCCCCCGGCTACCCGCTCGAACTCGCCGCCGCCGGGCTGCTCGCGGCCTGCGCCCTGGCCGCGCTGGAGCGGCGCCGCAGGAAGCAGGCGCGCCGCAGGCCGCCTGGCCGGCGGGTGGTGGCGCCGCCGCCGGACGCCGCCTGGGCCGAGGTTGCCCTGCGGCTGGGTGCCGACGAGGCCTCGGCCCGGATGCTGGACGCGGGCCTGCGGTACCTGAGCCGCGCGCTGCGCCGGCGGGGCCAACTGCCGCCCACCGTGTTCGCCGCGCACATCGGCGAGGAGAACCTGGACCTGTGGGTCACCCCGCCCGGGCACGACGTGCCCGCGCCCTGGCACGCGGTCGGCGACGGCCAGGTCTGGCGGCTGCCGCTGGCCGAGGTGCCGGGCCTGGACGCCGGGCAGGCGGGCCACGGCACCGCCCTGTACCCGGGCCTGGTGACGATCGGCACCGACGCCACCGGCCGGGTGCTGGTCGACCTGGAGGCCGCGCGCGGCCCGGTCGCCGTCACCGGCCGGCCCGGCCTGGTCGCCGCCGCGCTGGGCGCGATGGCCGCCGAACTCGCCACCAGCGTGTGGGCCGACGGCGTGCGCCTCACGCTGGTCGGCACCGGCGACGACCTGGCGCTGCTCGCGCCCGACCGGGTGCACGTGGTGAATTCGGTCGCGGAGGCGCTGCTGGTGCTCGAGGACCACACCGCCGGCGTCGCGAGCGCGCTGTCCGCCTCCGGCGCACGGTCCGTGCTCGCCGGGCGGGCCGAAGGGCTCATCCCCGAGGCCTGGGCGCCGCACTACCTGGTCACGCTGATCCCCCCGGCACCGCAGGAAGCGCGGCGGCTGGCCGCGCTCGGCCAGGCCGGCCACCTCGCGGCCGGGTACCTGGTCGCGGGCGAGACCCCCGGTGCCGCCTGGACCTGGGAGGTCACCCCGGACGGGCGGCTGCGGGCGCCGGAACTCGGGCTGGACGTCACGGCCCAGCTTCTCCCCCAGGAACAGCGGCTGGCGATGGCGGGACTGTTCGCCGCGGCGGACGACATGACCGGAGCGCTGATGTCCGCGCCGCCGGTGGACGCGGCGCCTGCCCCGCACCTGGCCCCGGATGCCACCATGCCCGCCGAGGTCACCCTGCTGGGCCCGGTGTCCGTGCGGGCCCGGGGCGAGATCGAGCCCGGCGTCGTACCGCTCGCCACTGAGATCGTGGTGTACCTGGCGACCCACCCCACGGGCGCGCACCCGAACGTGCTGGCCAGGGCCATCTGGCCGCAGGGCGTGGCCGGCGAGGCCAGGGACGCCGTGCTGGACCAGGTCGCGCGCTGGCTCGGCACCGACGGCATCGGCCGCCCGCACCTGGCCTCGGACGCCAGCGGCCGGCTGCGCCTGGGCTCGGGGGTGCGGGTGGACTGGCAGGTGTTCCTCACCCTCGCCGCCCAGGCCGGGCAGGCCGCCGGGCCAGGTGGCAAGGCCGGCCAGGCAGCGGAGGAGGCCAAGCTGGCGCAGGCGCTGAGCCTGGTCCAGGGCTATTTCCTGGCCGGCTGCGGGCCCGGCGGCTACTCCTGGATCGTCACCGACGGGCTGGAGTACGAGGTGTCCGCCCGGGTCGCCGACGCCGCGCACCGGCTCTGCGAGCTGCGGCTGGACAACGGGGACTCCCGCGGCGCGATGGATGCCGCGCGCACCGGGCTGCGGATCGCGCCCGACGACGAACTGCTGTGGCGGGACCTGCTGGCCGCCGCGCACGCGACCGGCCAGGAGAACCTCCTGTACGCCGCGGCCGGTGAGATCTGGACGCGTGCGTCCCTGGACGGGCCGCCGGAGATGAGCACCGAGACCGAGGCGCTGCTGGACGAACTGCTCCCGGCGTGGCGCTGGACGCTTGCCTGAACCACAGCCTGCCGAGTCAGGGTTAGCCTCGTACAACGCTGGCGCCGTACCCACCTCGTACGTGGAGACCGTAGTGACTCAGGGTGGCACGACTACTTCCGTGCTGGTGGTAGAGGACGATCCGGGGATCGCCGCCCTGCTGGTGCGCGGCCGGCGCCGCGCAGGGGTCGCCCCCCCTGGGCTAGGACGGCGGGGGTTCCAGGGGGTCGCCCCCTGGGCTAGGACGGCGGGGGTTCCAGGGGGTCGCCCCCTGGGCTAGCACGGCGGGGGTTCCAGGGGGTCGCCCCCTGGGCTAGCACGGCGGGGTTCCAGGGGGTCGCCCCCTGGGCTAGCACGGCGGGGGTTCCAGGGGTCGCCCCCCTCGGCTAGCACTTCAGCCAGGCGTCGATCCCGGCCAGCAGCCGGGCCGCCGTGGCGGGCGGCGCGGCCGAGCCGCGGACCGACATCGCGGCGAGCCCCGCCAGTTCCGTATCGTCCAATTCGTGCACCTGCCGGGCCAGCTCGTACTGCGCCGTCAGCCTGGACCCGAAGAGCAGCGGGTCGTCGGCGCCGAGCGCCACCGGCACGCCCTCCCCGAGCAAGGTGCGCAGCGGCACGTCGCCCGGCCGGGCGGCCACCCCCAGCGCGACGTTGGACGTGGGGCAGACCTCGCAGGTGACCCCGGCGGCCGCAAGGCGCTTGGTGAGGTCGGCATCGGCCGCCGCCGCCACGCCGTGGCCGATCCGGTTCGCGCCGAGCGCGTCCAGGCAGGCGCGCACGCTCTCCGGGCCGGCCAGCTCACCGCCGTGCGGGGCCAGCAGCAGCCCCGCGCGCCCCGCGATGCGGAAAGCGGGTGCGAAGTCGGCCGCCGCGCCGCGCCGCTCGTCGTTGCTCAGGCCGAACCCGGTCACGCCCCGCCCGGCGTACTGCGCGGCGAGCCGGGCCAGGGTGCGCGCGTCCAGCGGGTGCCTGGTGCGGTTCGCCGCGATGATCACGCCGATGCCCACCCCGGTCGCCGCCTCGGCGGCCCGCGCCGCCTCGAGCACCAGCTCCACGGTGGGGGTGAGGCCGCCGAAGCGCGCCGCGTACCCGGAGGGGTCCACCTGGATCTCCAGCCAGCCGGACCCTTCCGCGCGTTCGTCCGCCGCGGTCTCGGCCAGCAGGCGGGACACGTCGGCGGGCTCGCGGAGCACCGACCGGGCGATGTCGTACAGCCGCTGGAACCGGAACCAGCCCCGCTCATCGGTGCCGTGCAGCCGCGGGGGCCAGGCCGACGACAGCGCGTCCGGCAGGTGCACCCGGCGCTCCCTGGCCAGCTCGACCAGCGTGGCATGCCGCATGGCGCCGGTGAAGTGCAGGTGCAGGTGCGCCTTGGGGAGCGCGGCGAGCGGCCGGGCCATCCGGTGGGCAGGCCTACTTCGCCTGCGCGAGCAGCTTGTGCAGCCGGGTGAGCCCTTCCTCCAGGTCGGCGTCACCGAGCGCGCAGGACAACCGGAAGTAACCCGGGGTGCCGAACGCCTCGCCCGGCACCACGGCCACGTCGGCATGCTCGAGGATGACCTCCGCTAGTTCCGCGGTGCTACCGGGCCGCTGGCCGGCGAGTTCCTTGCCGAGCACGCCTTTGACCGAGGGGTAGCAGTAGAACGCCCCCTCCGGAAGGGGGCACAGCACCCCGGGTATCTCGTTCAGCATCGTGGTCATCGCCAGGCGGCGGCGGTCGAACGCCGAGCGCATCACCGCGACCGCCGACAGGTCGCCGGTGACCGCGGCCAAGGCCGCGGCCTGGGCCACGTTGCAGACGTTGGAGGTGGCGTGCGACTGGAGGTTCGCGGCCGCCTTGATGACGTCGGCCGGGCCGATCATCCAGCCCACCCGCCATCCGGTCATCGCGTACGTCTTGGCCACCCCGTTGAGCACCACGCACCGGTGGGCGAGTTCCGGCGCCACGACCGGCATCGAGGCGAACCTGGCCGTGCCGTAGACCAGGTGCTCGTAGATCTCGTCGGTGATCACCCACAGGCCGCGCCCGGCCGCCCAGCGGCCGATCTCGGCCACCTCCCCGGGCGGGTACACCGCCCCGGTCGGGTTGGACGGGGACACGAACAGCAGCACCTTGGTGCGGGGGGTAAGGGCCGCCTCCAGGTCGGCCACCGACACGCGGTACCCGGTCCGCTCGTCGGCCAGGACCGGCACCGGCACCCCACCGGCCAGTGCGATGGCCTCGGGGTAGGTGGTCCAGTACGGGGTGGGCAGCAGCACCTCGTCGCCGGGGTCGAGCAGGACCGCGAACGCCTGGAAGACGGCCTGCTTGCCGCCGTTGGTGATGAGCACCTGCCCGGCGCCGACCTGGTACGCCGAATCGCGCGCGGTCTTGGCGGCGACCGCCTCGCGGAGTTCCGGCAGCCCGGGCGTGGGGGAGTACTTGTGAAACCGGGGCTCCGCGCAGGCGCGCTGCGCCGCAGCCACGATGTAATCGGGGGTGGGGAAGTCGGGCTGCCCGGCGCCGAACCCGATCACGGGCCTGCCCGCCGCCTTCAGCGCTGTCGCCTTCGCGTCCACGGCGAGCGTGGCCGATTCGGTAATGGCGCTGACACGCTGGGAAATACGGCGGTGGACGGCAGTCATGAGGCCATCCTGTCATCACCGCGGTGGTGATAGGGCCATCACCGGCGCCGGCGGGTTCGACGCCAGCCTCCCGGGCAACTACACTTCACCCATTGGTGGCGACTGCGCTACGGACCTCGTGCGCCCGCGTGGGCTGACGTGGACCGGCCGCGAAGCACCGCCAGCGGTGGCACGGCCCGGCGTCACGGCCGCGACCATCACAGGGCAGTAGCTCAATTGGCCAGAGTCCCGGTCTCCAAAACCGGTGGTTGGGGGTTCGAGTCCCTCCTGCCCTGCGAGCATGGACCGCGGCTTGCGGGCCTGCTGCATCAGCGAGTGACGTTGTTCAGGTGAGGACATGGCGACTCAGCTGCGTGGTCAGCGCACGGAAAAGCGGGACAGGCCCGGCGGCCCGGCGAAACGGGACCGGACCACCCCCGCGCTCTTCCTGCGGCAGGTTACCGCGGAACTGCGCAAGGTCATCTGGCCGACCCGGCGCGAGCTGCGCACGTACACGGTCGTGGCCCTGGTGTTCGTGCTCGTGATGGTCGTCATCGTGACCAGCCTGGACTACGGGTTCACCAAGCTGGTGTTCTGGGCCTTCGGCTGAGCTGGCGCCGACGCGCGGGGGGCGCGGCGGCACGGGCCGAAGGGCCGCGTCAGCGGCTGGTGACCTGCACGCCTGGCGCCATGGCGAGGCCGGGGGAACAACAAGGCCTGGATCACCTGTGCCGCCGGAGCGCCGGTGCGCCGGTGCCGCCAGGAGAGCGGAGAAAGAACGATCGTGTCCGAGTCCCGAGTCCGTGTCGGCGACGAGACGGAGGAAGTTCCGGTAGGCGGCGAGGTTGGTGAGGCCGACGTGTCCGGTGAGTTCGACGAGCCCGAAGAGCCTGGCGAGGCCGGCGGGAACGGCGAGGCCGGTGCCGGTGCCGCGGACGCCGCCGGCGGCGCGGCGGAACCCGACGGCGAGGGCGAACTCGACCCGGTCGCCCGGTTCACCGCCGAGCTGAGGTCGCTGCCCGGTGAGTGGTACGTGGTGCACTCCTACGCCGGCTACGAGAACCGGGTGAAGGCCAACCTGGAGAGCCGGACGCAGTCGCTGAACATGGAGGACTACATCTTCCAGATCGAGGTCCCGGTGCACCAGGTGATCGAGATCAAGGGCGGCAAGCGGCAGCAGGTCTCGGAGAAGGTGCTCCCCGGCTACATCCTGGTCCGGATGGACCTCACCGACGAATCATGGGCGGTGGTCCGCAACACGCCCGGCGTCACCGGCTTCGTCGGCCTGTCGAGCCGGCCCTCGCCGCTGTCCCTCGGCGAGGTGGCGTCGCTGCTCGCGCCCGAGCCGGAGGAGACCGCGGCCAAGGCCGAGGTCACCAGGACCGCCGTGGAATTTACCGTCGGCGAATCCGTTACGGTAATGGACGGCCCGTTCGCGACGCTCCCGGCCACCGTGAACGAGATCAACCCCGACACCCAGAAGCTCAAGGTGCTGGTGTCGATCTTCGGCCGGGAGACGCCGGTCGAGCTTTCCTTCGACCAGGTTTCCAAGATCTAACGGGTGCCATCAGGGCACCACGTAACGGCAGGCAGAGTTAAGGACATCAGCTGATGGCGGCTCCGAGAAAGAAGAAGATCGCTGCGGTGGTCAAGGTGCAGCTCAACGCGGGCGCGGCGACCCCGGCCCCGCCGGTGGGCACCGCGCTGGGCCCGCACGGCGTCAACATCATGGACTTCTGCAAGCAGTACAACGCGGCGACGGAGTCCCAGCGCGGCAACGTGATCCCGGTGGAGATCACGATCTACGAGGACAGGTCGTTCTCGTTCATCACCAAGACCCCGCCGGCGCCCGAACTGATCAAGAAGGCGGCCGGGGTGGCCAAGGGCAGCGCCACCCCGCACACGGCCAAGGTCGGCTCGATCACCGCCGCGCAGGTGCGGGAGATCGCGCAAACCAAGATGCCCGACCTCAACGCGACCTCGATGGAAGCGGCCGAGAAGATCATCGCCGGGACCGCCCGGTCGATGGGGATCACCGTCCAGGGCTGACCCCGGGCTGATCCGCAGCCACGTGGCAGGGCCGCGCTGGCCCGCTGACCACAACCTCCGCAGTAACCAAGGAGACACCATGAAGCGCAGCAAGGCCTACCGCGCCGCGGCCGAGCAGATCGACCGCACCCGGCTGTACAGCCCTGCCGAGGCGGTGGCGCTGGCCAGGAAGACTTCCCCGGCCAAGTTCGACCCGACGGTCGAGGTCGCGCTGCGGCTCGGCGTGGACCCGCGCAAGGCGGACCAGATGGTCCGCGGTACGGTCAACCTGCCGAACGGCACCGGCAAGACCGCCCGGGTGCTGGTGTTCGCGACCGGCGACCGCGCGGAGGACGCGCGGGCGGCCGGTGCCGAGTTCGTCGGCTCCGACGACCTGATCGAGCGGATCCAGGGCGGGTTCCTCGACTTCGACGCCGTGGTGGCCACGCCGGACCTGATGGGCAAGGTCGGCCGGCTCGGCCGGATCCTCGGGCCCCGCGGGCTGATGCCCAACCCGAAGACCGGCACCGTCACCCCCGACGTGGGCAAGGCGGTCACCGACATCAAGGGCGGCAAGATCGAGTTCCGGGTGGACCGGCACGGCAACCTGCACTTCATCATCGGCAAGGCGTCGTTCGCCGACACCGCGCTGCTGGAGAACTACGCGGCCGCGCTCGAGGAGATCCTCCGGCTCAAGCCGTCCGCCGCCAAGGGCAGGTACCTGAAGAAGGCCGCCATCACCACGACGATGGGCCCGAGCATCCCGGTCGACCCGGCCAAGACCCGCGGCCTCACCGAGGAACTGGAGGCGGCCGCGGGCTGACCCGCACCGCGGCGGGCCCCCGGGGTTGCTCGCTGCGGGCCGTGGGCTCGCTGTCGCGGGGTCAGGGTGCGACCGCGATGTATCCGGGAATCCCGTAGCGGACCGGGATCGGCTCGCCGGGCATGTTGGTGGCGGTGCTGACCGGGATGACGGCGCCCGGGGTGGTGCTTTGCACGACAGGACGACTTGGCTGGCGCCAAAGGTTCCGCTTCCCAGGCAGCCGGCGACCACAAACCCGGGCGCGATTTGGCCGGGCAGGCCCGCGGCGGGTATTCTTAGGAGAAGCCAAAGACCGTCGGCCGTTGCCGTGCGCCCAGTGCGCGGCAACCGAAGGACCCGCGAGAGCGGGCGGCCCGCGCAGGCGACCGAGCTGAACCGCCGTCCCGGTGCCCGCACCGGGCGGTGTCCACGCCCTGGTGCGCCCGCGCCGGGGCGTTCGCCTTGCTGGGCCCTTCGCAGGCGGAACGCAAGCCGGAAACTGCCGGGCAGCGCTGGCACCACCCCGGCCAAGGCCCCGCGACGAAGTCGCGACGGCCCCAGGCCACCGGGGGTCCCGGGGTCGCTTCCCCGGCCAGTAGCGCCGGCCCGAAAGGAGGCCCATGGCGAATGCGGAGAAGGTGGCCGCGGTCGCCGAGCTTACCGAGCGGTTCCAGACCTCGAGCGGGGCCGTACTGGCCAACTATCGTGGCCTGTCCGTCGCCCAGCTTGCCGAGCTGCGCCGCGCGCTGGGCGGGCACGCGAACTTCGCGGTGGTCAAGAACACCCTGACGAAGATCGCCGCCACCGAGGCGGGGGTCGCCGACCAGCTCGGTGACCTGCTGACCGGCCCGTCGGCGATCGCCTTCGTCAGGGGAGACGTGGTCGAGGCGGCCAAGGGGCTGCGCGAGTTCGCCAGGGCCAACCCGGCCCTGGAGATCAAGGGCGGGATCGTCGATGGCAAGGCGATGACCCCGGCCGAGATCGACCGGCTGGCCGACCTCGAATCGCGCGAGGTACTGCTGGCGATGCTGGCCGGCGCCATGAAGGCGTCGATGTCGCGCGCCGCGGCCACGATGGCCGCGCTGCCCACGCAGATGGCCAGGCTGGCTGCCGCGCTGGAGGCCAAGCGGGCCGGCGATGCGCCGGCGGCGGGGGCGCCGGCTGAGACCGGGGCGCCGGCTGAGGCCGGGCCGCCCGCCGGGACAGCGGCCGCCGGCACAGAAAACAACGAGCTAAACGAAGACGCCGCGGCCGATGTCGCCGCGCAGGCGACGACTGAAGACGCAACGGAGGAATGACCACCATGGCGAAGCTGAGCACCGACGAACTGCTGGACGCGTTCAAGGAGATGACGCTCCTTGAGCTGTCCGACTTCGTGAAGCTGTTCGAGGAGACCTTCGACGTGAAGGCCGCGGCCCCGGTCGCGGTGGCGCAGGCCGCCGCCCCCGGCGGCGCCGCCCCTGCCGAGGAGGCCGAGGAGAAGGACGAGTTCGACGTCATCCTGGAGGCGGCGGGCGACAAGAAGATCCAGGTCATCAAGGAAGTCCGGTCGCTGACCAGCCTCGGCCTCAAGGAGGCCAAGGACCTGGTGGACGGGGCGCCGCAGCCGGTCCTCGAGCGGGTGAACAAAGAGTCCGCGGACAAGGCCAGGGCCGCGCTGGAAGGCGCGGGCGCGACGGTCACCGTCAAGTAAGCGAACAGGCCACCGGGGGGTCGCTCCCCCGGGCTGGCGCGGCCAAGGGCCCAGCGACGAGGTCGCAGGGGCCGCAGGTCACCGGGGGTTCCGGGGGGTCGCTCCCCCGGGCTGGCGCGGCCAAGGGCCCAGCGACGAGGTCGCAGGGGCCGCAGGTCACCGGGGGTTCCGGGGGGTCGCTCCCCCGGGCTGGCGCGGCCAAGGGCCCCAGCGACGAGGTCGCAGGGGCCGCAGGTCACCGGGGGTTCCGGGGAGTCGCTTCCCCCGGGCTAGCAGCCGCAACAGGCAGGTGCCCGGTCAGCTTCGCGGCTGGCCGGGCATCCGTCACCCCGCGGCGACCCCGTCCGCCTCCTGCGAGCCAGGCGGGCGGCTTCCCCGGGGAACTGATACTTTTACCCATGAGGGATGAACTCCACACCAAGCTCCTGGTGTGGCGTTCGTCACGTCGATCAGATCGCTTTGCTAGGCCTTCTGGACTTGACGTTTCGCCCGGAACCAGCCATGCTGCGGAGAACCGTGAACCTCATAGTGAGATACAGTTGACGAGCGGTGTAGCTAGCGACTACACTGCTAATTTGCGCTGCACTCTAACGTCCTCGACATACCCGAACCCCTCGTGGCGTGTCCGCAGGGCGTTTTGCGTGCGTGCGGTGAAAGTTCGCGTGAACTCTGGAAGGACCCCTGTTGGCAGCATCGCGCAGCGCCTCGGCCACCGCGTCCACCACTCGTCGTATCTCATTCGCCCGCATCAAGGAACCGCTCGAGGTTCCCGGCCTCCTTGCCCTGCAGACCGAGTCGTTTGACTGGCTGCTCGGGAACGAGCGCTGGCTCGCCCGCATCGAGGCTGCCAAGAAGGCAGGAGACAAGGACGTTCCCGAGCAGTCCGGGCTTGAGGAGATCTTCGAAGAGATCAGCCCCATCGAGGACTTCACCGGGACCATGTCCCTGTCGTTCCGTGATCACCGCTTCGAGCCGCCCAAGTACTCCGTGGAGGAGTGCAAGGACAAGGACATGACGTACTCCGCACCGATGTTCGTGACGGCGGAGTTCATCAACAACTCGACGGGCGAGATCAAGAGCCAGACCGTGTTCATGGGGGACTTCCCGCTGATGACCCCCAAGGGCACGTTCATCATCAACGGCACCGAGCGCGTTGTCGTCTCGCAGCTGGTCCGCTCGCCGGGCGTCTACTTCGACCGGCAGGTGGACAAGACCTCGGACAAGGACGTCTACAGCTGCAAGGTGATCCCCTCGCGCGGGGCGTGGCTCGAGTTTGAGATCGACAAGCGCGACAGCGTGGGCGTGCGGATCGACCGCAAGCGCAAGCAGAGCGTCACCGTCTTGCTGAAGGCGCTGGGCTGGGACGAGCACCGGATCCGGGAGCGCTTCGGCGAGTACGAGTCGATGCTGGCCACCCTGGACAAGGACCACACCAGCAGCCAGGACGACGCGCTGCTCGACATCTACCGCAAGCTGCGCCCGGGTGAGCCGCCGACCAGGGAGTCCGCCCAGGCCCTGCTGGACAACCTGTACTTCAACGGCAAGCGCTACGACCTGGCCAAGGTCGGCCGTTACAAGATCAACAAGAAGCTCGGGCTTGCTCAGCCGATCCGGCAGGGCACGCTGACCGAGGAAGACATCGTCGCCACCATCGAGTACCTGGTCCGGCTGCACGCCGGCGAGGAGGAGATGAAGGCCGGCGAGGCGATGATCCCGGTCGAGATCGACGACATCGACCACTTCGGCAACCGGCGGCTGCGCACCGTCGGCGAGCTGATCCAAAACCAGGTCCGGCTGGGCCTGGCGCGGATGGAGCGGGTGGTCCGGGAGCGGATGACGACCCAGGACGTCGAGGCGATCACGCCGCAGACGCTGATCAACATCCGGCCGGTCGTGGCCTCGATCAAGGAGTTCTTCGGCACCAGCCAGCTCTCCCAGTTCATGGACCAGACCAACCCGCTGGCCGGGCTGACCCACAAGCGGCGACTGTCCGCGCTGGGCCCCGGCGGCCTGTCCCGTGAGCGCGCCGGGTTCGAGGTCCGCGACGTGCACCCGTCCCACTACGGCCGGATGTGCCCGATCGAGACGCCGGAAGGCCCGAACATCGGCCTCATCGGGTCGCTGTCCTCCTACGGCCGGGTCAACGAGTTCGGTTTCGTGGAGACGCCGTACCGCAAGGTGAAGGCCGGCAAGGTCACCCGGCAGATCGACTACCTGACCGCCGACGAGGAAGACCGGCACGTCATCGCGCAGGCCAACGCGCCGCTCGAGGCCGACGGGTCGTTCGCTGAGGACCGGGTCCTGGTCCGCCGGAAGGGCGGCGAGGTCGACCTGATCCCGCCGGACGACGTGGACTACATGGACGTCTCGCCGCGGCAGATGGTGTCCGTGGCGACCGCCATGATCCCGTTCCTGGAGCACGACGACGCCAACCGCGCCCTCATGGGGTCCAACATGCAGCGGCAGGCGGTGCCGCTGCTGCGGAGCGAGGCCCCGCTGGTCGGCACCGGCATGGAGTACCGCGCCGCGGTGGACGCCGGCGACGTCATTGTCGCCGAGAAGCCGGGCCTGGTCGAGGAGGTCTGCGCCGACTACGTGACCGTGGCCGAGGACGAAGGCACCCGGCACACCTACCTGGTGGCCAAGTTCCGCCGGTCCAACCAGGGCACCTGCTTCAACCAGAAGCCGGTGGTGACCGAGGGCCAGCGGGTCGAGACGGGCCAGGTGATCGCGGACGGCCCGTGCACCTCCGAGGGTGAGATGGCGCTCGGCCGCAACCTGCTGGTCGCGTTCATGCCGTGGGAAGGCCACAACTACGAGGACGCGATCATCCTCTCCCAGCGGCTGGTGCAGGACGACGTCCTGTCCTCGATCCACATCGAAGAGCACGAGGTGGACGCCCGGGACACCAAGCTGGGCCCGGAGGAGATCACCAGGGACATCCCGAACGTCTCCGACGAGGTGCTTGCCGACCTGGACGACCGTGGCATCATCCGGATCGGCGCCGAGGTGGTCACCGGCGACATCCTGGTCGGGAAGGTCACGCCCAAGGGCGAGACGGAGCTGACCCCGGAGGAGCGGCTGCTGCGCGCCATCTTCGGTGAGAAGGCGCGCGAGGTCCGTGACACCTCACTGAAGGTGCCGCACGGCGAGTCCGGCAAGGTGATCGGCGTCCGGGTGTTCACCAGGGAGGACGGCGACGAGCTGCCTCCCGGCGTGAACGAGCTGGTGCGGGTCTACGTGGCCGCCAAGCGGAAGATCACCGACGGTGACAAGCTGGCGGGCCGGCACGGGAACAAGGGCGTCATCGCGAAGATCCTGCCCATCGAGGACATGCCGTTCCTCGAGGACGGGACGCCGGTGGACATCGTCCTCAACCCGCTCGGCGTGCCCGGCCGGATGAACGTCGGCCAGGTGCTGGAGACCCACCTCGGCTGGGTGGCCCAGGCCGGCTGGCGGGTGGACGGCGACGGCGCCGAGTGGAAGAAGCGGCTCGCGCAGATCGGCGCCGCGACCGCGGAGCCGGGCGCCCCGGTGGCCACCCCGGTCTTTGACGGCGCCCAGGAGGAGGAGATCACCGGCCTGCTGGAGGCCACCCTGCCCAACCGTGACGGGCAGCGGCTGGTCGGCCGCAGCGGCAAGGCCAGCCTGTTCGACGGCCGGACCGGTGAGCCCTTCAAGGATCCGATCTCGGTGGGCTACATCTACATCCTCAAGCTGCTGCACCTGGTGGACGACAAGATCCACGCCAGGTCGACCGGCCCCTACTCGATGATCACCCAGCAGCCGCTGGGCGGTAAGGCGCAGTTCGGCGGGCAGCGGTTCGGCGAGATGGAGGTGTGGGCGCTGGAAGCCTACGGCGCCGCGTACGCCCTCCAGGAACTGCTCACGATCAAGTCCGACGACGTCCTCGGCCGCGTCAAGGTCTACGAGGCCATCGTGAAGGGCGAGAACATCCCCGAGCCCGGGATACCGGAGTCGTTCAAGGTGCTGATCAAGGAGATGCAGTCCCTCTGCCTCAACGTGGAGGTGCTCTCCAGCGACGGCGCTGCGATCGAGATGCGCGACACCGACGAGGATGTCTTCCGCGCCGCCGAGGAACTCGGCATCGACCTGTCCCGGCGCGAGCCGAGCAGCGTTGAAGAGGTCTGAACAACAAAAGAACTACCCCAGGGGATAACACACGTGCTTGACGTCAACTTCTTCGACGATCTGCGCATCGGCCTTGCCACCGCGGACGACATCCGGCAGTGGTCGCACGGTGAGGTCAAGAAGCCCGAGACCATCAACTACCGCACGCTCAAGCCGGAAAAGGACGGGCTCTTCTGCGAGAAGATCTTCGGCCCGACCCGGGACTGGGAGTGCTACTGCGGCAAGTACAAGCGGGTCCGGTTCAAGGGGATCATCTGCGAGCGGTGCGGCGTCGAGGTCACTCGCGCCAAGGTGCGCCGGGAGCGGATGGGCCACATCGAGCTGGCCGCGTCGGTCACGCACATCTGGTACTTCAAGGGCGTGCCGAGCCGGCTCGGCTACCTGCTCGACCTGGCACCGAAGGACCTGGAGAAGGTCATCTACTTCGCCGCGTACATGATCACGTACGTGGACGCCGAGGCCCGCGACCGCGACCTGCCCTCGCTGGAGGCCCGGCTGTCGGTCGAGCGGCAGCAGATCGAGCAGCGGCGCGACGCGGACATCGAGGCCCGGCAGGCCAAGCTGGAAGCCGACCTGGCCGAACTGGAGGCGGCGGGCGCCAAGGGCGACGCCCGGCGCAAGGTCAGGGAGAGCTCTGACCGCGAGTGCCGCCAGCTCCGCGACCGTGCCCAGCGGGAACTCGACCGGCTGGACGAGGTCTGGAACCGGTTCCGCAACCTCAAGGTGCAGGACCTGGAGGGCGACGAGCTGCTCTACCGCGAGATGCGCGACCGCTACGGCCGCTACTTCCGCGGCGGTATGGGCGCGCAGGCGATCCAGGAACGGCTGGCCAGCTTCGATCTGGAGGGTGAGGCGCAGTCGCTGCGGGACATCATCCGCACCGGCAAGGGGCAGCGCAAGGCGCGCGCGCTGAAGCGGCTCAAGGTCGTGTCGGCGTTCCTGTCCACCAGGAACAGCCCGATGGGCATGGTGCTGGACTGCATCCCGGTGATCCCGCCGGACCTGCGGCCCATGGTGCAGCTCGACGGTGGCAGGTTTGCCACCTCCGACCTGAACGACCTGTACCGCCGGGTGATCAACCGGAACAACCGGCTCAAGCGGCTGCTCGACCTCGGCGCGCCCGAGATCATCGTGAATAACGAGAAGCGGATGCTTCAGGAGGCCGTGGACTCGCTGTTCGACAACGGCCGCCGCGGCCGCCCGGTCACCGGGCCGGGCAACCGCCCGCTCAAGTCGCTGTCCGACATGCTCAAGGGCAAGCAGGGCCGGTTCCGCCAGAACCTGCTCGGCAAGCGCGTGGACTACTCCGGGCGCTCGGTCATCGTGGTCGGCCCGCAGCTCAAGCTGCACCAGTGCGGCCTGCCGAAGGAGATGGCGGTCGAGCTGTTCAAGCCGTTCGTGATGAAGCGGCTGGTGGACCTCAACCACGCGCAGAACATCAAGTCCGCCAAGCGGATGGTGGAGCGCGCCCGGCCGGTGGTCTGGGACGTGCTCGAGGAGGTCATCGCCGAGCACCCGGTGCTGCTCAACCGGGCGCCGACGCTGCACCGGCTCGGCATCCAGGCCTTCGAGCCGCAGCTTGTCGAGGGCAAGGCCATCCAGATCCACCCGCTGGTCTGCACCGCGTTCAACGCGGACTTCGACGGCGACCAGATGGCGGTGCACCTGCCGTTGTCGGCCGAGGCGCAGGCCGAGGCCCGGATCCTGATGCTGTCCACGAACAACATCCTCAAGCCCGCCGACGGCAAGCCGGTCACCATGCCCACGCAGGACATGGTCATCGGGATCTACTGCCTGACCAGGTCCGAGGAGGGCGGCAACGGGGAGGGCCGGGTGTTCGCCTCGCCGGCGGAGGCCATCATGGCCTACGACCGCGGCGAGCTGGACCTCCAGGCCAAGATCAACATCCGGCTCCGCGGCGTCACCCCGCCACGCGGCTTCGAGCTGCCGGACGGCTGGTCGGAGGGCGGCCCGTTCCGCATCGAGACCACGCTGGGGCGGTGCATCCTCAACGAGGCCCTGCCCGCCGACTTCCCGTTCGTGAACTACGAGGTGGGCAAGAAGCAGCTGTCGGCGATCGTCAACGAGCTGGCCGAGACCTACCCCAAGGTGGACGTGGCGGCGGCGCTCGACGCGCTGAAGGACGCCGGGTTCCGCTGGGCCACCAGAGCGGGTGTGACGATCGCGATCGAGGACGTGGTCGCGCCGCCGAACAAGGCGCAGATCCTGGAGTCCTACGAGAAGCGCGCCGACAAGGTCCAGCGCGAGTACGAGCGCGGCCTGATCACCGATGAGGAGCGGCGCCAGGAGCTGATCGAGATCTGGACGCACGCGACCGCGGACGTGGCCAAGGACATGGAGGCGGCCTTCCCCGAGACCAACTCGGTCTGGATGATGGTCAACTCCGGCGCCCGGGGCAACCCCATGCAGGTGCGCCAGATCGCCGGCATGCGGGGGCTGGTCTCCAACCCGAAGGGCGAGACGATCCCGCGGCCGATCAAGTCCAGCTTCCGCGAGGGGCTGTCCGTGCTGGAGTACTTCATCTCCACCCACGGCGCCCGCAAGGGCCTGGCCGACACCGCGCTGCGCACCGCCGACTCCGGGTACCTGACCCGGCGCCTGGTGGACGTGGCGCAGGACGTCATCGTCCGTGAGGAGGACTGCGGCACCGACCGGGCGATCATGATGACGATCGCCGAGCGCGGCGCCGACGGTACCCTGCGCAAGCTGGCCAACATCGAGAACACCGGCACCGGCCGGACCCTCGCCGAGGACGTCGAGGCGGACGGGACGGTGCTGGCCGCGGCCGGGTCGGACACCACCGAGTCGATGATCGAGCAGTTCGTGGCGGCCGGCGTGGAGAAGGTCCGGACGTTCAGCGTGCTGGTCTGTGAGTCCAAGGTGGGCGTCTGCGCCAAGTGCTACGGGCGCTCGCTGGCCACCGGCAAGCGGGTCGACGTCGGCGAGGCGGTCGGCATCGTCGCGGCGCAGTCGATCGGTGAGCCGGGCACCCAGCTGACCATGCGGACGTTCCACACCGGTGGTGTGGCGGGCCAGGACATCACCCACGGCCTGCCGCGGATCCAGGAGCTGTTCGAGGCGCGCATACCCAAGGGCATGGCCCCGATCAGCGAGGTCGAGGGAACCGTCAAGATCGAGGAGACCGAGAAGGCCCGGAAGATCATCGTCGTCCCCGACGACGGGGGCGAGGAGGTCGCCGTCCCGGTGCCGATGCGGTCCCGGCTGATGGTCGCCGACGGCGACCATGTGAAGGTGGGCCAGCAGCTCATCCAGGGCGCGGTCAACCCGCACGAGGTGCTCCGGATCCTCGGCTCCCGCGAGGTGCAGATGCACCTGGTGCACGAGGTGCAGGAGGTGTACCGGTCGCAGGGTGTGTCCATCCACGACAAGCACATCGAGATCATCATCCGCCAGATGCTCAAGCGGGTGAACGTGCTGGAGTCGGGTGACACCGAACTGCTCCCCGGCGAGCTCGTGGAGCGGCCGCGGTTCGAGGAGATGAACCGCGCCGTGGTGGAGGAGCGCGGCACGCCCGCGTCCGGCCGGCCGGTGCTCATGGGCATCACCAAGGCATCCCTCGCCACGGAGTCCTGGCTGTCCGCGGCCTCGTTCCAGGAGACGACCAGGGTGCTCACCGACGCCGCCATCCACGCCAAGTCCGACCCGCTGCTGGGCCTGAAGGAGAACGTCATCATCGGCAAGCTGATCCCGGCGGGTACCGGAATGCTCCGGTACCGCAGCGTCCGGGTGGAGCCGACCGAGGATGCCCGGTCCTCCGTCTACCCGGCCGCGGCCGCCTACGAGGAGGTCCCGGACTACGCGTTCGGGCAGCCCGCCAGCGGCGAGCCGATCCGCCTGGAGGACTACGACTTCGGCTCCTACAACCAGTAACCAGCCAACCAGTAACCGTCTCCCGCGGTAGCCGTGCGCCCGGGGTCACCAGGCCCCGGGCGCACGGCTGTCCGGGGATCGCGCGGGGGACGCCGATGATCTATTCCGGGCGGCGGGGGCCGGCCGCCAGCCCGCGAATGGGCGGCGCGCGGGCATGACCCGGCCGAGCTTTACCGCGGTGCCCGGCTCGCGAGCGCCCTGGATTGGAGCGCCCAGCACGCCGGGGAGCTCGACGAAACCGAGCGCGAGTTCATCGGCGCCAGCCGGAGCGAGGGCGACCCGGCCCGCCGGAAGATCTTTGCGCGCTGGAACGGCTCGCCGACCGCCGAGTACATGCTCGGTGCGGCGATCTCATCCGACGGCGCCTGGGTGGCAACGGCCGACCTCGAGGGATACCTGCCTCGAGGGATACCTGTGGGTGCGGGACGCGGCGACCGGTACCTCCCGGGGATCCGGGCGTCGGCGACCTACGTGGACTCGGTCGCCTGGAGCGGCGACGGGTCGCGACTGGTGACCGCCGGCATCGACGGGACGGGACCGCCGGAATAGCTGACGGCGCCCGCGTGTTTCACTTGACGTCCATTGAGCCGTTCACTTTGCCTGTTGCCGGGGCGTTGGGTATTCTTACTCCTCGTGCCCGGTACGCGGGCACGCGCGCGTTAGGTTAGGCGCGTTCCCTGGCTGCGAGGCCAGGGGCAGCAAGCGGCCACGCGCGGAGGCCTACCCCTTTCTGACTATCCGGCCTTGGCTGGGGCCGGTGTGCCGTGGCGAGCGCGACACGCCCGACCGCGGGGGCCGGAAAGGCGCAGAAACCAGCAGGTCACGGGCATGGCGATGCCCTGAAGATAGCAAGGCCGTGCGCGCAGCACGGCCGCAGAACGCCGCGCCGCACGGCGCGGGCCCCGACTGGAATGTCGCGCCGCACGGCGCGAGGAGATGGAAAACGGAGACGCGGTGCCCACTATCCAGCAGCTGGTCCGCAAGGGCCGCGAGGACAAGGTGGCCAAGACCACTACCCCGGCCCTGAAGGGCAGCCCCCAGCGCCGGGGCGTTTGCACGCGCGTCTACACGACCACGCCCAAGAAGCCGAACTCTGCCCTGCGCAAGGTGGCGCGGGTTCGGCTCACCAGCCAGATCGAGGTCACCGCCTACATCCCCGGCGTCGGGCACAACCTGCAGGAGCACTCGATCGTGCTGGTGCGCGGCGGCCGGGTGCGCGACCTGCCCGGGGTCCGCTACAAGGTCATCCGCGGCTCCCTGGACACGCAGGGGGTGCGCAACCGCAAGCAGGCGCGCAGCCGCTACGGCGCGAAGAAGGAGAAGAGCTGACATGCCGCGCAAGGGCCCCGCGACCAGACGGCAGCTCGTCACCGACCCCGTCTACGGTTCCCCGCTGGTGACCGCGCTGGTCAACAAGGTGCTGCGGAGCGGCAAGCGCTCCCTGGCCGAGCGGATCGTGTACGGGGCGCTGGAGGGCGCCAAGGAGAAGACCGGCAACGACCCGGTGGTCACCCTCAAGCGCGCGCTCGACAACGTCAAGCCGACGCTGGAGGTGCGCAGCCGGCGCGTCGGTGGCGCCACCTACCAGGTGCCGGTCGAGGTCCGGGCCTCCCGCAGCACCACCCTGGCGCTGCGCTGGATCGTGGCCTACTCCCGGCAGCGCCGCGAGAAGACGATGACCGAGCGGCTCATGAACGAGCTGCTCGACGCGAGCAACGGCCTCGGGGCGAGCGTGAAGCGCCGCGAGGACACCCACAAGATGGCCGAATCCAACAAGGCCTTCGCCCACTACCGCTGGTGAGAAGGCCGGGCGCCGCAGACAGGCGGCACCACCGCTGCTTTACGACCTAGCGGCGGAACCGACGAGAGAACGAGGAAACGAAGCACGTGGCCACTCAGACCGCCGTGGAACTCGCCAAGGTCCGCAACATCGGGATCATGGCGCATATCGACGCGGGCAAGACGACCACCACCGAGCGGATCCTGTTCTACACCGGCATCAACTACAAGATCGGTGAGGTCCATGAGGGCGCGGCCACCATGGACTGGATGGACCAGGAACAGGAGCGCGGCATCACCATCACGTCGGCCGCGACGACCACGCACTGGCGTGATCACACGATCAACATCATCGACACGCCCGGGCACGTCGACTTCACCGTGGAGGTGGAGCGGTCGCTGCGCGTGCTCGACGGTGCGGTGGCCGTGTTCGACGGTGTGGCGGGCGTTGAGCCGCAGAGCGAGACCGTCTGGCGGCAGGCCGACAGGTACGGCGTGCCACGGATCTGCTTTGTCAACAAGATGGACCGGGTCGGCGCGGAGTTCCACCGCTGCGTGGACATGATCCACGACCGGCTCGGCGCTACCCCGCTGGTCATCCAGCTGCCGTGGGGGACCGAGTCCGACTTCCGCGGCGTCATCGACCTGGTCAAGATGCGCGCCCTGCTGTGGCAGACCGAGGGCAAGGGCGACCGGTACGACGTGGTGGCCGTCCCGAACGACCACGCCGAGGCGGCGCGCGAGTGGCGGGACCGGATGATCGAGACCATCTCCGAGAACGACGAGGAGATGATGGAGCTCTACCTCGAGGGCATCGAGCCCACCGAGGAGCAGCTTGTCGCCGCGATCCGGCGGGCCACCATCGCCGGTGGGGTCACCCCGGTGCTGTGCGGCAGCGCGTTCAAGAACAAGGGCGTCCAGCCGATGCTCGACGCGATCGTGGACTACCTGCCCAGCCCGGTGGACATCGCCGGGGTCGCGGGCCACAAGGTCGGCGACGAGGCGGTGCTGATCGAGCGGCACGCCGACCCGGGCGAGCCGTTCGCGGCGCTCGCTTTCAAGATCATGTCCGACCAGCACCTGGGCAAGCTGACCTACATCCGGATCTACTCCGGCACGCTGGAGACCGGCACCGCGGTGCTGAACTCCACCAAGGACCGCAAGGAGCGGATCGGCAAGATCTACCAGATGCACGCGAACAAGCGTGAGGAGCGGCCGTCCGCCATCGCCGGGCAGATCGTGGCCGTGATGGGGCTGAAGAACACCTCCACCGGTGACACCCTGTGCGCCCAGTCCGACCCGGTCATCCTGGAGTCGATGACGTTCCCCGCGCCGGTCATCAACGTCGCGATCGAGCCGAAGACCAAGGCCGACCAGGACAAGCTGGGCACCGCCATCCAGCGGCTCGCCGAGGAGGACCCGACCTTCCAGGTCCGCACCGACGAGGAGACCGGCCAGACCATCATCTCCGGCATGGGCGAACTGCACCTCGAGGTGCTCGTCGAGCGGATGAAGCGCGAGTTCCGGGTGGAGGCCAACATCGGCCGCCCGCAGGTCGCCTACCGCGAGACGGTCCGGCGCAAGGCGGAGAAGGTCGAGTACACCCACCGCAAGCAGACCGGCGGCGCCGGCCAGTACGCCAAGGTCATGATCAACCTGGAGCCGACCGGCGGCGACGGCGGCGGCTACGAGTTCGAGAACAAGATCACCGGTGGCCGGATCCCGCGGGAGTACATCCCGTCGGTGGACACCGGCTGCCAGGAGGCCGCCGAGTTCGGTGTGCTGGCCGGCTACCCGATCGTGGACGTGAAGGTCACCCTCACCGACGGCGCCTACCACGAGGTGGACTCGTCCGAGCTCGCCTTCAAGATCGCGGGCTCCATGGCCTTCAAGAAGGCGGCAGCGCGCGCCGACCCCGTGCTCCTCGAGCCGGTGATGTCGGTCGAGGTGCGGACTCCCGACGAGTACATGGGCGACGTCATCGGCGACCTGAACAGCCGCCGTGGCCAGATCCAGGCCATGGAGGAGGTGTCCGGGGCCAAGGTCGTCCGGGCGCACGTGCCGCTGTCGGAGATGTTCGGCTACGTCGGCGACCTGCGCTCAAGGACGCAAGGCCGGGCGGATTACACCATGCAGTTCGACTCTTATGCCGAAGTGCCGCCGAATATCGCCAAGGAGATCATCGCGAAGGCCCGAGGCGAGTAACCACACACAACGTCAGGAGCAAGGCCCCCGGAGAGGGAGCCTGGCCCCCCTCGACGGGGGGAGAACAACGAGGAGATTTCAGTGGCCAAGGCCAAGTTCCAGCGGACCAAGCCGCACGTGAACATCGGCACCATCGGACACATCGACCACGGCAAGACCACTCTGACCGCGGCGATCACCAAGGTGCTGCACGACAGGTACCCCGACGTGAACCCCTTCACGCCCTTCGACCAGATCGACAACGCGAAGGAAGAGAAGGAGCGCGGGATCACCATCTCGATCTCGCACGTCGAGTACCAGACCGACAAGCGTCACTACGCTCACGTGGACTGCCCTGGTCACGCCGACTACATCAAGAACATGATCACCGGTGCGGCGCAGATGGACGGCGCGATCCTCGTGGTCGCTGCCACCGACGGGCCGATGCCGCAGACCCGTGAGCACGTGCTGCTCGCCCGTCAGGTCGGCGTGCCCTACATCGTGGTGGCCCTCAACAAGGCCGACATGGTGGACGACGAGGAGATCCTGGAGCTCGTCGAGCTCGAGGTCCGTGAGCTGCTGACCACCTACGAGTTCCCCGGCGACGACGTCCCGGTGATCCGGGTGTCCGCGCTGAAGGCGCTCGAGGGCGACGCGGACTGGTCCGCGAAGGTGCTCGAGCTGCTCGACGCCTGCGACGAGTCCATCCCCGAGCCGACGCGCGAGGTGGACAAGCCGTTCCTGATGCCGGTCGAGGACGTGTTCTCGATCACCGGCCGCGGCACCGTGGTGACCGGCCGGATCGAGCGGGGCAAGATCCACACCGGTGAGCAGGTCGAGATCATCGGGATCAAGGAGAAGGCGCAGAACACGACCGTCACCGGCGTGGAGATGTTCCGCAAGATCCTCGACGACGGCCAGGCGGGCGACAACGTCGGCCTGCTGCTGCGCGGTATCAAGCGCGAGGAGGTGGAGCGCGGCCAGGTCGTGATCAAGCCGGGCACCAACACCCCGCACACCGAGTTCGAGGGCCAGGTCTACATCCTGTCCA
>Ga0207646_10000418_pt1 | contig 56835 bp, 67 predicted proteins | sample KBSK5502metaG_FD_184343 | JGI IMG/M metagenome (GOLD analysis project Ga0207646, IMG submission 184343) | Corn, switchgrass and miscanthus rhizosphere microbial communities from Kellogg Biological Station, Michigan, USA - KBS K5-50-2 metaG... | ecosystem: Host-associated > Plants > Roots >...
CCGACCGCGCCGCCAAGGCGGTCTCCCTGCTCGGAGTCAAGACCGTGGTACCGATGCACTTTGCCACCTTCCCGGCGCTCCTCGGCCGGCCCAGCGCGCTGCAGGAGCTCGTCGGCTCGGGCGTGCAGGTCCTCGACATCAAGCCGGGCGACACGGTGTGACGAAACTCGCAACCACCTCCTGACCCAACCGTCATCATTCACTCGGCGTGAGAGATCCGATCGGGGCTCCGGCCTCGTGGCTGGCCCGGGCCATCCGCGACGGCCGCCTGTCGTCCGAGGAGGTGGTCCGCGCTCACCTGCAGCACATCGGCCAGGTCAACCCGCGCCTGAACGCCATGGTGTGGGTGACCAACGAGAGCGCCATCCGGCAGGCGAAGGCGGCCGACCGCAAGCTCGCCAAGCGCGGCTTCGAGCCGCCGCCCCTGCACGGCGTCCCCTTCACGGCCAAGGACATCTTCGACACCGCCGGGGTCGCCACCACCGCCGGCCTGCGCAAGCTCAAGGACAACATCCCCGACCGCGACGCGACCGTGATCGCCCGCATGCGCTCAGCCGGCGCCATCCTCCTGGGCAAGTCGAACTGCCCCCCCGGCGGGACCGGCGGCGAGAGCTGGAATCCGCTCCACGGCGGCACGCGCAACCCTTACGACCTGACCCGATCGCCGGGCGCCAGCTCGAGCGGCGAGGCGGCGATCATCGCCGCCGCGGGCTCGCCGCTCGGCATCGGCAGCGACTCGGGCGGCAGCATCCGTCTCCCAGCGCACTACTGCGGCGTCGCCGCGCTCAAGCCGACGACCGGGTGGATACCCAGCACCGGCGCGTACGGCCTGGTCGGCGGCCTGATGGATCCGCGAAGCCAGGTCGGACCGATGGCGCGGTACGTCAACGACCTCGCCCTCGTGCTGCCCAGCCTCTGTGGGCCGGACGGCTTCGACTCTGCCGTGATCCCGATGCCCCCACGCCGGCGGCGTCCGAAGCTGCGCGGCTTGAAGGTCGCCTGGTACACCGACGATGGGATCATGCCGCCGAGCAAGGCGACGGCCGCGGCCGTGCTGGCGGCGGTGAAGGCGCTGGACGATGCCGGCTGCCGGGTCACCGAGGAGCGGCCCTCCGGGTTGGACGAGGCGCGGGAGGTCACGCGCGGCTACTGGGGCGAGGTTCGCATGACGCACGAGCGGCTGATCAAGCAGTGGGACGAGTTCCGGACCTCGCTGCTCGGTTTCATGTCCAGCTACGACCTCATCGTCACGCCGGTCGCGGCCGAGCCGGCGCCGCTCTACCGCGCCAAGATCCCGATGGAAGACCAGTACAGCTACACGATCCCGTACAGCCTCGGGGGCAACCCGGCGGTGGTGGTCCGCGCCGGCACGTCGCCCGACGGCATGCCGATCGGCGTCCAGGTCGTGGCCCGGAACTGGCGCGACTACGCCGCCCTGGCCGCCGCCTCGTGGATCGAAAAGCAGTTGGGCGGCTGGCAGCCTGCTAGCTTGGGAGCGTGAAGTTCCGCTACTCGCGCTGGGACGGGACCCAGCGCGTGGACGATCTCGACGCCGGCGACGTCCTCGACGCGCTCTCCGACGACCTGATGAACTACGGCGACCTCAACGCGGCGCTGCAGCGGCTGCTGCGCTGGGGATCGCCGAACATGCCGGGCCTGGAGCAGCTCCTCAAGCAGCTGCGTGAGGCGCGCGAGCGCGAGCTCGGCCGCTACAACCTGGACTCCACCGTCGAGCAGCTGCGCCAGGAGGTGCAGGACATCATCGACGCGGAGCGCTCAGGCATCGAGCGCCGCCGGCAGGAGGCGGCCACCCCAGAGGCGGGCAAGCTCATGGAGCGCATCGCGAAGCAGCGCCAGGACCAGCTCGACCGCATGCCCGAGGACCTTGGCGGACGCGTCAAGGCTCTGCGCGACTACGAGTTCGTCGACGACGCGGCCCGGCAGAAGTTCGAAGAGCTCATGCAAAAGCTTCAGAAGCAGATGCTGGACCAGATGTTCCAGGGCCTGAAGGGCTCGATTCAGCAGATGCAGGGCCAGGACCTGTCGCGCGTGCGCGACATGGTGCGCTCGCTGAACAAGATGCTGGAGGACCGGATGGAGGGCCGCACCCCGGACTTCAACGGGTTCATGGAGAAGTTCGGCGACATGTTCCCCCCCGGTATCAACAGCCTCGACGAGCTGCTCGAGCACCTGCAGCGGCAGATGGCGCAGATGCAGTCGCTGCTGCAGAGCCTCAGCCCCGAGGCGCGCGAGGAACTGCGCCAGATGATGGATGCTCTCCTCCAGGACGACTCGCTCCGCCTCGAGCTGGCCCGGCTGTCGGGCTTCATGCAGGCGATGATGCCGCCGTCGGAGCTCAGCGAGCGCTATCCGTTCTTCGGCGACGACCCGCTGAACATGGGCGAGGCAATGGGCCTGATGGAGCGCTTGCAGCAGATGGACAGGCTCGAGTCGCAGCTGGAGCGCGGCAGCTTCCGGCCCGACGACGTCGACCGCTCGCTGGCCCAGGACCTGCTCGGCGACGAGGCCCGACAGGCTCTCGACCAGCTCCGCCGCGTGACCGAGGTCCTGGAGAAGGCCGGATACGTCGAGCGCAAAGGCCGGCGTATGGAGCTCACACCGCGCGGCATGCGGAGGATCGGCCAGTCGGCGCTGCGCGACATCTTCGACCAGCTGAAGAAGACGCGCATGGGGCAGCACCAGCTGTTCCGCGGCGGCGTCGGCACCGAGGCGTCAGACGAGCTGAAGGAGTACGAGTACGGCGACCCCTTCCTGATGGACCTGAAGGAGACGCTGTTCAACGCCATCGTTCGCGAGGGCCCGGAGGTCCCCGTGCACATCGAAGCCAAGGACTTCGTCGTCCACAAGACCGAGCACGTCACCCAGGCGTCGACCGTACTGATGATCGACATGAGCCGCTCGATGTTCCTGCGCGGCTGCTTCCTCGCCGCCAAGAAGGTGGCGATCGCGCTCGACTCGCTGATCCGCAGCCAGTACCCACGCGACTCGCTCTACGTCGTCGGCTTCTCCAACTACGCGGTCGAGCTGAGGCCGCAGACGCTGCCGCAGCTCGCCCTCAACGACTACGTATACGGCACCAACATGCAGCACGGCTTCCAGCTGGCACGCTCGCTGCTGGCCAAGCACCGCGGCAACCGCCAGATCATCATGATCACCGACGGCGAGCCGACCGCCCACCTCGAGGACAACGGGCGCGCGTACTTCGCCTACCCGCCGACCTACAAGACGATCCAGCAGACACTGCGTGAGGTGCGGCGCTGCACCCGCGACCGGATCGTGATCAACACCTTCATGCTCGAGCGCGGCCCTTACCTGACCGAGTTCATCAACCAGATGACCCGGATCAACAAGGGCCGGGCATTCTTCGTCTCGCCGGAGCGCCTGGGCGAGTACATCCTGATCGACTACGTGAGCGGCAAGCAGCGCCGCCGCGCCAGCTCGCGCCGCTCCTCCCGGATCGCATAGACGAGCCGCCGGGTCGGTTCGCGCGCCAGGCGCGAGTAGGTTCGGACTTACAGATTGCCTATCCTGAGCAGCAATGGCCATCACGGATAAGGTCGCGACCGAACGGCGAAACCTGAGTCCGGCGGCCCTCTACGAGCACGCGATCCGGCGCAACGAGGCGACCATCGTGTCCACCGGAGCGCTGACCGCCGAGACCGGCACGCACACGGGCCGGTCGCCCAAGGACAAGTTCTTCGTCAAGGAGCCCACCAGCCAGGACGCGATCTGGTGGCACCCCGGCAACCAGCCGATCGGCCGGGACAGATTCGACGGTCTCTACGGCCGGATGCAGGAGCACATCGACAGCCACGAGGTCTACACGCAGGACGTCTTCGCGTGCGCCGATCCGCGCTACAGGCTGCGCGTCCGCGTGATCTCGGAGCTTGCGTGGCACAGCCTTTTCGCGCACAACCTGTTCATCCGGCCGACCGCGGACGAGCTGATGACGTTCGAGCCGGATTTCACCGTGATCTCGCTGCCCTCGCTCAAGGCCGATCCGGCCCGCGACGGCACCCGCAGTGAGACGTTCATCATCGTTGACCTCGGACGGCGCACCGTGATAATCGGCGGGACCGGCTATGCGGGCGAGATCAAAAAGTCGATCTTCACCGCGCTCAACTATCTCCTGCCCGCGCAGAACGTGTTTCCGATGCACTGCTCTGCGAACGCGAACGCCGACGGCTCGGACGTCGCCCTGTTCTTCGGCCTGAGCGGCACGGGCAAGACCACGCTCTCGGCGGAGCCCTCGCGGCGCTTGATCGGAGACGACGAGCATGGCTGGAGCGACCGGGGTGTCTTCAACTTCGAGGGCGGCTGCTACGCCAAGACCATCCGCATCCGGAAGGACTCGGAGCCCGAGATCTACGCCGCGACGGAGAGCTTCGGCACGATCCTCGAGAACGTCGTCTTCGACCCGCGCACGCGGGTGCCGGACTACGACTCTGAAGAGAAGACCGAGAACACCCGCGCGGCCTATCCGATCGACCTGATCCCCAACGCGGTGCTGGCCGGTACGGGCAGCCACCCGCACAACGTGATGTTCCTGTCCGCGGACGCGTACGGCGTCCTGCCGCCTGTCGTGCGGCTCGACGAGGACCAGATACGCCACTACTTCCTCGCCGGCTACACGTCCAAGGTGGCCGGCACCGAGCGGGGGGTCACCGAGCCGGAGCCGATCTTCAGCACCTGCTTTGCGGCGCCGTTTCTCGTCCTGCCGCCGGAGCGCTACGCAGACATGCTCATCGAGCGTGTGAAGCGGCACCACGCCGAGGTGTGGATGCTGAACACGGGTTGGGTCGGCGGGCCCTACGGCGTCGGGGAGCGGATGTCCATCGCCCACACACGGGCCATCGTCCGCGCGGTCCTGCAGGGAGACCTGCGCGGCGGCTCCACGCATGTCGACCCGGTGTTCGGGCTGAACATCCCGAACCGCGTTCCCGGTGTCCCCCGAGAGGTGCTCGACACGCGCGACAGCTGGCCGAACCCGGAGGACTACGACCGCCAGGCCGTGAAGCTGCGCAACATGTTCGAAGAGAACGTCAAGCAGATCGGCAAGAGCGGATCCGCGGCCGGCTGACGTGTCCGGCTGATGCGGGTCGCCATCGTCGGCAGCCGCCATTTCTCAGACCCCAATCGAGTCGCCGAGTACGTCAACGGCTTGCCTCAGCGGGCCTCGATCATCACCGGGAGCGCGAGCGGCGTGGACGCGGCCGCGACGAAGGCGGCCCGGACACGGGGGCTGGCGGTGCATGTGATGCCCGCGTCCTTCGACGAGGTGGCGGACGCGTCGAAGTCGGCGGCCCGCAACCAGAGGCTGGTGGACGCATGCGACGTGCTCGTCGCGTTCTGGGACGGTGCCTCGAAAGGGACGCGGGCGACGGTGGAGAGAGCCCTCGACTCGGGCAAAGAAGTCCACGTGTTCCTCGCTTCTAACATGGGCTGAGTGAGGGTGGCGGTCGCGGTCCGGGTCCGGTTTTTCGCACGCCTCCGCGAGCAGGCGGGCGCCGAGTCAGAGAAGGTGGAGGTGCCGGAGGGGTCGACCGTGGCCGACGTCTATGCGGCGCTGCGGCGCTCGCATCCGGCCCTGGAGCCTGACCGTGACTCGGTCCGCCCCGCGCTGAACCAGGAGTTCGCCGACTGGAGCGCGGAGGTGTCGGACGGCGACGAGGTCGCGTTCATCCCGCCGGTGAGCGGCGGAGCGCACGTGGTCGGCGTGCTTTTCGAGGTCACGACCGAGCCCCTCGATGCGCGGCGCGTCGAGCAGGCCGTGTCGCACCCGGGCGCGGGTGCGCTGTGCACGTTCACGGGGATCGTGAGGGACAACTCGCGGGGCCGGTCGGTGACGCACCTGGAGTACGAGGCGTTCGTCGAGATGGCGACGGAGCAGATGCGGCGGATCGCTGACGAGGTCGGGGAGCGGTGGCCGGAGGCGCGCGTGGCGATGGCGCACCGCACCGGCCGCCTGGCGATCGGTGAGCCGTCGGTGGTGGTGTCGGCGTCGTCGCCGCACCGGGCGGAGGCGATCGCGGCGTGCAAGTGGGGGATCGACCGGCTCAAGGAAAGCGTGCCGATCTGGAAGAAGGAGCACGCCGCCGACGGCACGTTCTGGATCGAAGGAGACGAAGCGAAACCAGCGAGCGCGTAACCCGCGAGTGCATTCATTCGCGGGCAATTCGGGCTCGCGAAGCACGCGAGTGCATTCACTCGCGGTAATCGAGGCTTGGCGTTTAGTCCTTGACTCGCGCTACTGACAGGCCGTCGCGGATCGGGATTACGACGCTGTCCAGCTGCGGGTGCTTGGAAACCAGGTCGTTGTAGAACCTCACGTTGCGCGCCTGCTGGTTCTGCGGGTCCAGGACCTCGCCCTGGCGCAGGGCGTTGTCGGCCATGAGCAGCCCGCCCGCGTCCAGGTGCTGGAGGCAGAGGTCGAACGCGCGCCGGGTGATCTCCTCGGAGCGGAAGGAGTTGAGCAGGTCGATGAAGCACACGTCAAACCGGCCCTCCAGCTTCTCGAGCCCCTGGACCGCGTTCTCCTCGAGCACGATCGCCCGCTGGCCGAAGCCGGCGTCGGCGAAGTTGGCCCGCGCCCGCTCCGCGCGCGCGTGGTCCATCTCGTACGTGGTCAGCGTCCCGCCCTCGGTCCCGCGCAGCAGCCAGATGCCGCTGTAGCCGGTCGCCGTGCCGAGCTCGAGCACCCGCGTGCCGCCCGCGATTCGCACGAGCAGGCTGAGCAGCGCGCCCTCATGCGGATCGACGATGGGGACGTCATCGCGATGCGCCGCCTCTTCGATCCGCGCCAGGACCGGATCTCGCGGCGAGACCAGGCTGTCGAGGTACGCCTGCAGGTTGTCCGTGACATCGACCGTTCTCATGACTAGTCCTCCAGGAAGCTGCTGACCATCGGCTGCAGTGCCGCGATGTACGCCCCCATCTTCTCCCGCGCCGCATCCTGCGCGCGCTCGTCGAGAACTGGCGCGGGCAGCGTCTCGTAGAGCCGCGACCAGCCTCGGTCCCAGGGCTCCAGCTCCGCGCGCGGCAGGAGCGCCTTGACCTCGACCATCCGTGCTCGGAAGTAGGCGAACGCGCTGTCGTTGAACGGCGCGGTGCCTTCGAAATGAAGGCCGACCTCGAGCCGCCCGTCGCCGGTGTGATGCCAGGCTTCGAAGTGGACCTCGGGCCGGCCATAGTGGATCTTCAGGAGCCGGCTGTGCCCGCGTCCGACCTCGAACCGGCGAAGGTCCTCGGGCAGGGTCGCCTTCAGGCCCTTGCGCACGCCGGCGAAAAACTCCCCCGGCGCCAGCGCGTCGCGTCTAGCGCGCACCTTGACCATAGGCAAACTCTAGGTGTGTTGGGGCGCCGGGCTTGGCCTCGCATCTTCGCGGCCCAGGCGGCCGGGCGCCTTCCCACCCCACGGAATCTGCGATTCCGCGGGGACCCCGGGCGGCGCTGATGCCGGCGTCAGGGGCCCCGGCGCTCACTCGTCACGCATCTACGATGCGCTCCTCGTCGCGCCACCCCTTCCTTGGCACCGGTCGCCGGATGCCGCGAATCTGCTTCGGCCAACCCGTCGCCCCAACACTTGGTAGATTTGCCAGCAGTGGCATACATCCCGACCGTCACCGAAAACGAGGGGGGCAACCGCGAGCGCAGCTTCGACATCTACTCGCGCCTGCTCAAGGACCGGATCATCCTCATCAGCCGCCCGATCGACGACATCGTCGCCAACCTCGTGGTGGCGCAGCTGATCTACCTGTCGGCCGACGACCCCGAGAAGGAGATCCAGATCTACGTCAACTCGCCGGGCGGCGCGGTGACGGCAGGATTCGCCATCTACGACACCATGCAGTACGTGCGCCCGCCGGTCTCGACCGTGTGCATCGGCCGCACGGCGAGCTTCGGCACGGTGATCCTCATGGCCGGCGCCAAAGGCAAGCGCTTCTCACTGCCGAACGCGACCATCCACATGCACCAGCCCCTGATCGGCGGCCGGGGTCTTCAGGGACAGGCCAGCGACCTCGACATCCACGCGCGCGAGATCGTGCGCATCAAAGGGGTGCTCAACGAGCTGATCGCCAAGCACACCGGTCAGCCCATCGAGCGCATCGAGCGCGACACCGATCGCGACTACTTCCTGAACCCTCAGGAGGCGATCGAGTACGGGCTGATCGACGGCATCATCTCGGGGACGCCGGTTCCCGTGCTGGCAGGGGCTCGCTGAACCAGACCGACCGCACCAGCACCCAGACCATCACCGGCACGGCCACCAGCGCCGGCACCGGCGCGGGGGTGAGCGCGGCGACCAGGGCCGCAATCGAAAGAAGCAGCCAGTCGTACCAGGCGGCTCGCCCCCACACCGCCAGGGCCACTGCGACCAGGACCAGGTCCGCGGGCAGGGCGTGGGGCGCCGCGAGCACTCCACCGGCGATCACCACAGCCGCGGCCGAGCGGAAGTCGTCGCGCCGCCGCGCCGCCGTGGCCACCACCGCGACCACGGTGGCCACGGTTAGGATCGCGACTCCGTACACCTGAAAAGCGGGGAGGGCGGTCGCGAGATGAGGCAGGTCGACCTCGCGGCTGACAGGCTGCACGGTGGTGCCGATCGGACCGAGCCAGTCGAGCACCCATCGCGGGTTCAGGACGGCGAACGAGGCCCAGAGGGCGACGCCGGCGGCGACCCAGCCCGCGACCATCCGCCAGCGGCGGACCACGATCAGCGCCAGCCCGACCGGAAGCACGAGCTGTGGCTTCATCAGGGTCAGGCCGAGCGCCAGACCGGCCAGTAAGGGGCGTGACCAGAGCGCGATGGCCGCGCCTATACCGAGGGCGACGATCCCGTCGAGCTGAGCGTTGAGCATCACCAGCGCGGTCGGCACCCCCGCAAACGCAGGCAAGACCGCAGATGGTGGCCGGGGCCGGGTGGCGAGCCAGAGGCCCAGCCCCAGGCACGCCAGCCCGAACAGGATCCAGAGCCGTCCGCCGAGCTCGGTGCCCAGGAGCTCGAACGGGACGGCCACGAGCGCGACCCAGGCGGGCGCGAGAAACGGCAGGATGCCGTGGATCCCGGTGGTCACCAGCTCCCGACCCCCGGTGACATCCAGCTGCACGCGCCGCTGAACGTCCAGGTCGTAGAGGTGTCCGGGGTCGGTGACCGCCAGCTTGGCGCCGGTGGCGAAGGCCGGCCAGTCCGAGTTGATCACGTCGGCGCCGGGCTCGGTCAGCGGATAGATGACGAAGGCCAGCGCGACGGCGGTGAGCGCGACGGTGCCCCGCCAGCGCCAGCCTCCGCGGATCAAACCGCCGGCTCGACTCGTAGGAGACGCATGACGGGGGAGATGAGCCCGCCCTGGACGAGCAGCGAAACCAGGACCACGCCATAAGCCACGACCGACACCCGGCTGTCCACGCCCGCCGTGGCCGCGACGGACAGCGCGAGGGCGACCGCCAGCGCGCCTCGCAGCCCCGCCCACCACGTGAGGTGGCGCCATCGCCAGGGGATGGGCGGCGGCCTCAGCCCGGCCAGGCCGAGCAAGCCGTAGACGGGTATCGCGCGCGTGATCAGCATGATGGCGAACGCCGCCACGACAAGTCCGGCCACGGGAAGCAGACGCCAGGCCGGCAGCGCGAGCCCGACGAGGATGAACAGCATCGCGTTGAGCACGAACGCGAGCAGGTTCCAGAATCCGAGCAGCTGCGGGCCGTGCAGCTTGCCGATGTTCGTGCCGTACCGGGCCACCACGATTCCGGCAACGACCACGGCCACGATCCCCGAGACGTGGAGCACGTCCGCGACCAGGTAGCTCCCGTAGGCGATGACCAGGGTGGCCAGGATCTCGAGCGGGGCGTCCTCGGCGAAGCGCAGCAGCGCCAGGCCGATGAAGCCGACCGCCAGGCCGGCCACGGTTCCGCCCAGGGTCAGCTCGACGAAGCGGAGCCCGGCGTCGAGCGCCGAGGGGGAGCCGCTCACGATCGTCGCCAGCACTGCGCTGAAGGCGGCCACGCCGGTGCCGTCGTTGAGCAGGCTCTCGCCCTCGAGAATGGCGGCCAGGCCTCCAGGCGCTTTGATGCGCCGCAGCAGCGTCACCACGGCGATCGGATCCGTGGCGGCCAGGATCGCCCCGAGCAGCATTCCGTCGGCCCACGCAAAGCCCATGAGAAGGTGGGTCAGCGCGCCGATCAGCACCACGGTCATAGCCACGCCGAGCGTCACCAGCAGGCTCACGGGGAGCAGGCGCCGGCGCAGCTCGTCGAGGTCGAGCGTGAGCGCGGCCTCGAACACAAGCCCGGGGACGAAGGCGATCAGGAGGATGTCGGGACCGATATGCGGCAGCGGGGTGCCTGGGAGCAGGCCCACTACAACGCCGGCGATGGCGAGGATCACCGGGTAAGGCAGCATCCGGGCGCGCTTCGAGACCAGCCCGAGCACCGTCGCCAGCGCGCCGACCAGGATCAGCAGGAGCAGGAAGCGCTGCTCGGCGGTCAATGCGTCAGAGCTCGAGCGACATGCCGTCGCGCGCGGCCTTGACCTCGGTGCCGATCCGCTGGGTCAGGTCGGCGGCGACCTCCCACGGATGCGCGCGCCAAACGGTCATGCCGAAGTGCGTGATGATGGCGAGCCGCGGCTTCGCGTCGCGCACGATCCGCTCGACGTCGTCGAGGCAGAGGTGTGGAAGCTCGCTGCGGCACTGCATCAGCACGAGGTGGATCACCATCACGTCGGCCTTGTGCTGCTCGGCGATGCCGTCGTAGTAAGCGGAGTCGGTCACCCAGCCGAGGCGATCGCCGAAGCGAAATCCGAATGTCTCGACCTGGTGGACGTGGCGTGGCGTCGTGCTGAACGCCAGCGCGTTCACGCGGTACTCGGTCTCGGGCTCGAGGCGCACGATCTCCTCGGGGAAGCGCCGAAGGTACTTGAGCACCACCGGGTCGTCTTCCAGCGCGTCGGTGGGACAGAAGAGGCGGCCGCGGTGTCTGAACCCGCCCTCCGTCATCGCCTCGATCATCACGTTGACGTCGTTGCTGTGGTCGAGGTGACGATGGCTTAGGACGATGGCGTCGAGCTTGGTGAGGTCGACCTTGCGCTTCGCGTACTGGACGACAGCGCCCGGGCCGGGGTCGAGGCTCAGGCGCGTGTTCCCGTCATCCAGGTAGAGCCCGCCGGAGGCGGCGAGCTGCTTGGCGACCATGAAGCGGGCACCGGCGGTGCCCATAAAAGTCAGCTTCACGTTTCCGCAACCTCGCTTAGCGGAACGTCGACCTTCTCGCCGAAGAAGCGGTCGTACAGCGCCGCGACGCGCTCGAGCGTGTCGATCTCCTCGACCGGTTTGTCGTCGCGGATTCGGACAATGCGCGGAAATCGCAGCGCATAGCCGCTGAGGTGGCGCCCCGAGTGCTGGATGGAATCGAACGCCACCTCCAGGACCACGACAGGCTTGACCAGCCGGACGTGGCCGCGGTCCTCGACGGTGAGCTCGAGGAACTTCTTCGTCATCTCGGCGATCTCCGCGTCGGTCAGGCCCGTGTAGGCCTTGCCCACGTTGACCCATCGCCCCGAGCTGATGTCCAGGACCGCGAATGTGTAGTCGGACAGCACGCCCTTGCGCTTGCCGTGCCCCCACTCGACCGCGGTCACGACGACGTCGAGCGTGGCCAGCGGACGCTTCAGCTTCAGCCACGCGAGCCCCCGCCGCCCCGGCGTGTATGGACTGTCGGGGTCCTTGAGCATCAGCCCTTCGTTGCCGCGCTCGCGCGTCTCGCCGAAGATCCGGTCGAGGTCCTCCGAGCGCGTCGCCTCCTCGACGCGCGCAAGCAAAAAGGGATGCTTGACCTCGAGGCTCTCCAGAAGGCGGCGCCGCTCCTGAAGCGGCTCGTCCAGCAGGGCGCGCCCGTCGAGCCACAGGACGTCGAAGATGACGAGGGCGACCGGCACCTCGCGGCGCAGCGCGGCGTTGACGACCTTGCGCCCGAGCCGGCGTTGGAGCTCGAAGAATCGCAGGACACGCCCGTCGCGGTGGGCCAGCACCTCGCCGTCGAACAACACGTCGTGATTCAGCGCCGGCGCGCTCTCGGCGAGCTCGGGGAATGCGGCGGTCGTCTCCTTCAGGTCGCGCGAGAACAGCTCGACGCGGCCTCGCGAGTGGTGGAGCTGGCACCGGACGCCGTCGTACTTCTCCTCCGTCCAGACCGTGCTCGTGCCCATCCGGTCGAACGCCTCCTGGGCGGTCTCGACCGGGCTCGCCAGCATGAAGCGCACCGGCTGGAAGAGGGTCACGGTGGTGGTCTCGAACTGCCTGCTCTTGCAGCGGACCGCCGTCTGGCCGATGTCGCCCGTGATCAGGTGTACGCGCTTGACCTGCGCGATCGGCACCTCGAAGGCTTCCGCGATGGCGGCTTCGACGAGGCCCTCGCTGAGCCCGATGCGCATCTCGCCCGCGATCACCTTGACGACGAAGCGGGCCGCCTGCGCGTCGAGCCGCCGCAGCAGAGCCTCCAGCGGTGCGGCCTTGGCCGCACCCTTGGCGCTCCGGATGGCCTCGAGGGTGGCGGCGACCTCCTCGAGCGACGCATCCTCGTCGCTGGTGCGGCCGTCGAGCGCCTCGCCGGCCCAGTCGCCGAGGTCAGAGTGCTTGCGAAAGATGCGGCCAAGCTCTTCGTCGCTCAGGCCGGAGATGCCGGTAATCGTCTTGCTCAGGGCCCGCCACCCAAGGCCCAGGGTGCGGCGCTGCGAGGGGCCGAAGGCGCGGCCGGTCATGAAGATCGCGGCGAGCCGGAGGTCGTCGTCGCCGAGGGAGCGGAAGTAGGCGGCGAGAGCTCTCGTCTTTTCGAGGGTCGCGGGTGTGGCGGCGATCGCACTCCCGGTTCGCGCGAACTCGATCATGCCGGCGTCACAGTCGCCTATCGTAGGGGCCGATGCGTCGGTGTCCGTACCTGGAGGAGCTCGTCAAGGACCGGCGGATGCTGCTGCGCGTCTACCGGTTCGACTGCCACGTGGACCACCAGTCAAAGCGCAAGTACGCACTGAGCGATTCACCACCGATCTGTGTCCGCAACTTCGAGGACTGCCCCCTTTACCAGTCGGAGAGGCATCGCGAGGACCAGACGATCACCCGATACACGGATTGAGCTGCGCCGTCTGTTCAGCTCCCTCTTTCCCGCTGGACGGCGCATGCGTGTTCTGCCACGCGCCCATGTCCGATCAGGACGACCCGGCCCGGCTTCTCGACTACCTGACCGAGCGAATCCCCGGCGCCCATGTCAAGCGGGGGCATCTCAACCGAGGCCCCATCACCGAGGCGGCTTTCGATGTGGGCGGGCGGACGTTCCGCGCGCGTTGGAAGAAGGAAGAGCTGGAGCTGGAGCCGCCGGTCGAGCTGACCGCCTGGCTCGACCTGCTCCTGGTGCGCTTGAGCGACAACGCCGCCCACGACGCGGCCATGAGGCGATCGGTGCTGCGGTCGGGGTGGGCCCTCCGCTAAAGCGCCAGTTGCAGCTGCTCCGTCGCCTCCAGGGCTGACGCTCGCACGCCTTTCTTCCTGAGGTACCGAGCGAGGTCGGCTGTGTACCCGTGCACGGTGTAGACCTGGTCGGCACCCGAGCGTTCGACCACCTCCATCAGCTCGTCGAAGTCGCAGTGGTCCGACAGGTCGAAGGTCGCGTCGGCGCCGAAGAGGCGCGCGAACTCCGCGTCCTTGGCCCAGCCCGAGACGAGCGCGGTCCGGTAGCGGCCGAGCCGGCGCACCTCGTCCTTGCCCGCGGGCGGCGCGATGACCACCCGGCCCGGCGCCTCTCCGCCGTCGAGCTCGATCCAGTCCGGCAGCGGGCGCCCCGCGCTCGCGTAAGCCTGCGCACATGGCACGCACCTTTTCTCCAGCGCAAACGTGAACCCGTAAGGCGCGAGCGCGAGCATGACCTCCTCGGACTTGCCCAGGGCGTGGCACAGCAGGACCGGCGTCACGCGGCTGTCCAGCGCCAGCCGGCACCAACGCGCGATCGCCTCCACGGTCGTGTCGGGATCCCCGAACCGGAAGTGGGGCCGCCCGTACGTGCTCTCGATGATGAGCACCTCTGCCCGTGGGATCGCCGTCGGCGTCCGGGTTCCGGGCACGCGGAGCTTGATGTCGCCCGTGTAGAGGAGCCGCACGCCCTCATGCTCGAGCAGCAGCTGCGCCGAGCCCAGCATATGGCCCGCCGGCAGCAGCGTGACGGTGGCGGCGTCTCGACGCATCGGCTCGTCGTAGCCCAGCATCCGCCAGCCGCGCGGCCGCCTGGCCTCGGGGATCAACGCCAGCGTCTGAGGTGTGAGCAGCGCCTCGCGGTGCCTGCGCGCGTGGTCGGTGTGCGCGTGCGAGATGAAAGCGAAGGTGCGGACGACGAGGGGGTCGAGCCAGAGCCGGTGTCCGGGCAGGGACACGCCGTGGTCCCACACGACATGCCTGGTCACGACGTGCGCATCCGCTTTATGTCTCCGGTCGAGAAAAGGTCCGAAGGCACCTTGACGCCAATCGCCGCAAAGGCTTCGAGCGGCACTCCGATGTCGGCGTACCAGACCTCGCCCGACAGTCGCGGTCCATCGCCGGCCATCAGGCCGGTCTTCGGCAGCGAGAAGGTGACAGTCGCCTGCGCGTGCACGCAAGGAGCGTAGGCGACGCCCGAGTCGGCGTCGAGACCGGAGGGGACATCAACCGCCACCACTCGCCGCTCGGAGTTGTTGACGGCCTCGATCCACTCGGCGAAATGCCCCGTCGGCAGACGGCTGAGCCCGGTGCCGAAGATGGCGTCGAGGACGATCTTCGCGCCCTCGAACTCGGGCTGATCGGACACTCTGACGCCGTTGCGCCGAAGCGCCTCGAGCTCCTGGCGCGCTTCCGTGCCGAGGCGCAGTGGATCGATGCAGCTCACGTTTGTCAGCCGGCCCCAGCGGTGAAGGTGCCGCGCGGCGGCCAGGCCGTCGCCCCCGTTGTTCCCGAGCCCGCAAACGACAGCGGTCGGCGCGTCGCAGAACCTCGCCAGCTGCCAGCCCGCGGCCTCCATCAGCCAGTCGACGGGCACACCGAAGCGCTCGGCTGCCAGCCGGTCGAGCTCCTTTACCTGGGCTGAGCTAAGGGTGGGTAGGGCGCTGGACGACAAAGGAGCAGTAGGGATCGCGCCGGTGGATGGAGTCGGCCTGGGAGACGGGCGCGCCCAGGAGCTGCGTGATGAGGTGCGGCGTGATGGCGCACACCTGCGGGAATTTGAGCGCTGTGTTGCGGAACGGGCAGTTGTGAATGGTGATCTTGACGCCTTCCTCCGTCTCGGTCTGCTCGGCCAGGGTGCCGGCGCGGCCGATCCAGGCGACGACGCGCTTGAGCTTCTGGTCGAAGTCGAGGCCTTCCAGGTCTCTCTCTATAGCGTGCGCGTGGCGGGCGGCTACACGAGCGAAGATCTCGTCGAGGGCGTCCTCGCCCCCCATCTCCTGGACCTCCTGCAGGACCATGGTCGCGAGCTGGCCGTAGCGCTTCGGGAAGACCGAATCCGCCCGCTCGGTGAGCGAGAAGAGCAGGGAGGGCCGGCCGCGGGCTCGCCGCTCCGGTTGGCTGACTACGAAACCTTCCCGCTCGAGGTTGGTCAGGTGCTGCCGGACGGCGTTGGGGGTCACGCCCAGATCGGACGCGATGGTTTCGGCGCTGGCGTGGCCTTTGCGCCTGAGGAGCTCCAGGACCTCCATGCGGGTCGAACGGCCGGCGATCATCAGGCTTCCATCCGGTCGCGTTGAGACCAGATGTTACCACCGTGGGTATTTATTACAGGTGCGTCTTGACAAAATCGGCGGCCGGCCTAAACTTTTAGGGCGGAGAGAGGTATGACGATGATCAAGCAAGCGAGTCACGCCATCGAGCACATGACAGCCCGCGAGCGGCGCCTCCAGCGCGCCAAGTACGCGCGCCGGAACAAGATGCACTACATCGACAAGCTCCTGAACGAGCTCGAGATGCTGAACCTCGCGGACCAGCGGACCATGCCGCCGGTGCTGTCGGTGGCGGTCAACAAGGTGATCGAGGAGTCGCCCGAGGTCACGGTGCTGGCGCAGTCTAAGCCTGGCTCGGTCATGGAGGCGATGGACGCCCTCTACGAGATCCAGGACAGCCTGATGTACAACCAGATCGAAGACGAGTAAGCAGCTTCTGTAGCCTTTTAAGGCCGGTTTCGAATACGAAATCCGGCCTTTCGCTTGTTTAGGGCCGGCTCACACGTGTTCTGCAACCAGATCGGTCTGTGAACTCAGCCGGTTTACGCGCATCTAGAAACCAGATATGTAATCGACAGTTCTGTTGACAACCAGATCGGTCAGGAGTCCCTAGGCCAAGGGTTTTGCAACTCGTAACTCGCATGCACCGTGTCCGTTGAAAGCCCCGTGAGGCTCGCGACGGCAGCTGCACTGACGCTCTTGTTCATCGAGGCTTGCGGCGGTACGACCGGCCCGACCGCATCGGCTCCGCGGACGATCGGTCCCGCCTCGGCGGCGCGCCAATCTCCGTTGCCGAGCTCGCCGGTCCTGGCGACCCGGGTCGATTGTGGGGCCGGCTTCTCGCCAGCGCGTGACATGGCGCTCTACCACTTTCGGGGATCGGTATCTAGCCCGCACGTTCTGGAAGTCCTCGACGTGACAAATCCACTCAAGCCGGCCTTGCTGTGCACGCTCATCCCGGCAGACGGCGGGCGCTTCGATTTGTCGCCGAATGAGCTCGTCTTCTGGGTCGGCGACAAGCTTGGTTCGGCAGATTTGACCTCGGGCAAGGTTGTTCAGAGTGGCCAGCTTGCCGCCGCGCAAGTCGACGGTGCGTACAGCGAGAACGGCGCAATGTTCGCCTATCGGGTATTCACGGATGCCGGCGGCATGAGCATGCACCTCTACCAGTTCGGCGCCGATCCACATGATCGAACGCTGTACACGCAGGAGCCGATCGGCGGTCACGGGGGAGTGCCGGGGGGACCCAACGATCAGCTCCAGTTCTCGCCGGACGGCACAGAACTCCTCGATTACTGGACGTTCAGGCCTACCTCCGGGCCCGCCAACCTGCTCGTTTTCAAGGTCGATGGGTCGATCGTCTTACAAGGGACCGGCCTCGTTTCAGGGGTCTGGGCGCCGACCGCAGCGGTTCTTTACTTCGCCGCGTCGAGTCCACCAGGACCCACGCTTGAGATCGACAGCCTCAGCGCGACCGGTGAGCGCAGCAAAGTAGCGAGCGGCCTAAATGGTTACAACTGGCCCGTAATGGCGCCGGATGGCCGGAGCATCATCTACGACACCTACGACACATCAGCCCCAGGGCAAGCAACCGGGGGCTTGCCGCATCTCTGGCGCCTAGACCTCGGTGCGCGCGCCACATCGCAACTGACCAGCGCGGTCGGCTCAGAGCCAGTGTTCGTCGGACCAACGGTTGTTTGGTCGAATGAAGAAAAGCCTTGCCAATGCGGGCCGGGGGGCGCCAGCGCGCCAGATGGCGCGATAGTCGCGCACGATTTGAGCACGGGTCGCGACGAAGTCGTCGACATGACGTTGACAGTGCCGGGCATCGGCGCTCCGGCGGTTTTCGCAAGCACGGGTTTGGTGCTGGACGTCTGGTTCGGCTAACTCGGCCCCTCCGAGCCGTCCTGGCTGCGCTTAGCCAAGAAGCCGCGTTGCTACCGCGACAGCGGCTGTATGAGGTGCTCGTTGATGCCGATCGGGTGGCGGTCGTGGCGCCGACTTCAGCGTATCGGCCGTATGTTCTGGTTCGACTTGAAGACGTTGTCGGGGTCGTAACGGGCCTTGATGCGCGCCAGCCGCTCGTAGCGAGGGCCATACGCCGCACGCACCCGAGCCTCGCCCTCATCGTTGTGGAGGAAGTTGACGTACACCCCGCCGGTGGCGTGCGGCTCCATCGCGCCGAAATAGTCGCGGCACCAGTTGATGTCTGGATGCCTGGGTCCGCCCTCGGGCCATGCGGCATTGATGTTGATGGCGTGGGCGGCATCGCGGCCGCTGGCGGCTGACGAATCCTCTGGCAAGCGCGCGATGGCACCGCCCAGATGGAAGATCAGGGTGTAGGAGGCGGGCGAGCTTTTGCGCCATGAGCGTTCCAGCAACACATCGATGGCGCCGTCGCTGAGAGGCGGCAGGTAGTGCGACTTCCAGTAGTAGCCCCAGTGATGGGGCACGCCTGCGTCAAACATCGACTGGTGAGCGGTGTAGCGCTTGCGCTGGACCAGATCGGCAACGGGTGGACCGAAGGCGCGCAGAGGACGCAGGATCGCCTCCCCCTCGTCGAGGTCGCCGCACCAGCATGGGATGACCAACAGTGCATCGATCCCGCGCAGGTGTTCGGGAACCCAGTCGAGCGGCGGCGCGGTGCGCAGGTTGAGGTAGACGCCCAATTCGTCGGGCGCGCCAGCGATGAATTCGCGATAGTGCTGCAGGACCTCGCGCGCCTGGTCGGCGCGGTAGATCAGCGGGCCGGCGAGAACCGTGGTGCCGAGCGGGTGCAGCTGGAATTCGAACTCCGTCACAACGCCGAAGTTGCCGCCGCCGCCGCGGACCGCCCAGAAGAGATCCTCATTCTCGTCTTCGGCGGCACGGACTTCGCTCCCGTCGGCAAGCAGCATCCGAACGGAGAGAAGGTTGTCGGAGGTCAGGCCCCAGCGCCGGCTGAGCCAGCCGAAGCCGCCGCCCACGGTCAACCCTGCCACCCCTGTGTGCGTGACGATCCCGGCCGGGGCGGCGAGGCCGTGGGCTTGCGTGGCGGCGTCGAAGTCGCCCCAGAGCGCACCCGGCTGAACGCGGGCAGTGCGCCGCTCCGGGTCCACCTCTACCCGTCTGAGCATCGAGAAGTCGATCACGACGCCGGCCTCGCAGAGCGCCGACCCGGAGACGTTGTGGCCGCCGCCGCGGACGGCGACAGGTACGGCCTCGGCCTGGGCGTAGGCCAGCGCCAGCGCAGCGTCTTCCTCGGCTTCGCAGCGTGCGATAAGTGCCGGGCGCCGGTCGATGGCGCCGTTCCAGATCCGGCGGGCGTCTTCGTATCCCGCATCGTCGGGCCGGATCAACGTTCCCTTGAAGCCCGCAAGGGCGGTGGTCAGCTTCATGGTTGGCAGCATCCAGCCTGACCTGGCGTTATGCAACTACAAAATCTGTAGTTGCATCCGGACGTGAAGGTGTCAGACTGCGCCGTCATGAGTCGCGGCTACGGTGAGTACTGCCCGATCGCCAAGGCGTCGGAGGTGCTTGGCGAGCGCTGGACCGCGCTCATCTTGCGCAATATCCACCTCCGCTGCCACACCTTCAGTGAGATCCACAAGGGCTCTCCGAGGATGTCATCGACGCTGCTCAGCCAGCGTCTGCGCTCCCCGGAGCGCGATGGCGTGATCGAGCGGTTTCCGGCCCCGAGCGGACCCGGCTCGCGCTACTACCTCACCCCGGCCGGGCAGGAGCTTGTCGATGTCATCTTGAAGATGGGTACCTGGGGCGCGCGCTGGCTGGACCTCGGTCCCCGCGACTACGAGCCGGACGTGGTGCTGTGGGGTTGGGCCAAATTTATCGACCGCGACAAGCTGCCTCCGAGGCGGGTAGTGGTCCGCTTCGACCTCATTGACCGTCCGCGCGAGCATTTCTGGATGCTGGTCGACCGTCCTGAGTCCGAGGTCTGTGTGAAGCACCCCGGGCTGGACGAGGACCTAGTGGTGACGACCGACTCCATTACCCTGGCCGAGGTCCACCGTGGGCGCATCGCCTTTGGCGTAGCCATCTCTTCGGGCCGCATGCGAATCGACGGGCCGTCCGCGCTGGCCAGGGCTTTTCCGACCTGGGGCCGGTTGAGCTACTACGCGGAGGTGGGACCCGCCAGATCGGCTTGAAGCGGGCTGGCGTCCCGCACATGACCCGCGTGACCCTCATTGTTGCTCGGCATGAAACGCGCTTGTTTTCGTTATCCAGCCGGCCAGTTGACTCGCGCTTCGATGCAATTTCACCCCTGTCATCAAGTCACCTACTGAAGGCTCTTTGAGCAACCAGATGGAGGACGCCAATACGAAACCTGCCCTTGAGAAACCTCTCGTGGTTAGTGTGATGTACAACCAGATCGAGGAGGAGTAAGCAGTTCCCTCAGGTTCTTTAGGCCGGTTTCGAATCCGATTCCGGCCTTTTCTTTGCCTCAGGGCAAAGGAATGAAGTGAAATGTCAGCGTCGAGCCTTTCGACGTGACGCTGGCGCAGCCTGGTTTGCTCAGGCCGGCGGCCCAGCTTGCCTGACCCTCCGACCCGCCCAGCGATTTGACCTCCACCAAAAGCGGGCCTTGTGAGGTCAAGGAGACGGGGCCGGCGTAGTTGTTCATGTCGCCGCGGAAGCCGCTGAGCACGATCTTCACTCCGGCCGATCCGGACACCTCGATCGGCTGCCCGAGACCGGAATCGGCGTTGAAATGCGCGCTCCGCTGAGGGGTGAGCTCGAAGGCCGGCGTTCCGACGTCAAAAGTGAGCTTGAGCGTGTCCGCGTCAACGGCCGCGGAGACGATAGGCGGAGTCGATCCCGACCTCGTCGAGGGGGCCGGCCAGGATGGCGACGCTTGTCCGGAAGCCGTGCAGGTGAGAGCCGCGGCCGGCGGCGGAGTGTGCGCAGCCGTTTGACTTGGGCTCCCGCAGGCACAGACAAGCGCTATAGCCAGAGTGAGCTTGAATGCCTGCTGGGGAATGTGACTCATGCTGCTTGAACGCCGGCGCCGCGTCTTTATTACGAATCTCGCCCAGCCAGTTTTCAGACCTGGACAATGGGCTCACCTAATCGCCGCCGCCCAGGACGAGGCCGAATGACAGCACGACCATGACTACGACGATCAACGTGCTGAGTGTCAGAGCCAAGAGCGCGATTCGGCGGCGGCCGGTCCCTACTGCCAGCGCGAGCCAGCTGACTAGGGACCCGGTCAGTCCGAGTGGGAGCGCCGATGGTCCGGCAACCGCATCCACGGTCTGTGAAAGCCTCGATCCGGGGGTCGACCAGTTGTCTGCGACGGGATCGAAGTAGTAGTAGTCGGGATGCGCGGCAAAGCAGGCCGTGTCGGGTTGAAACTTCGACGGGCCGCACGGGTCCGGCGGCGGCAGCGCGACGAGCACCGGCACGACGATGAACACCGAGCCGACCGCCAGCGCGGCGACCAGCGCAACCATGAGCCCGGCCACCGCGATCGCGTCGGCGACCCCGCCGCGCGGGCCTGCCACCCCGCCCAGGGATCGCGCCCGCCAGGCGCTGATTACGCCGACCGCGATGCCAATAGTCCCGACCGCCACCAGAGCGAGTGGCAACTGAGGCGGAATCACGAGCGCCGCACCTTTCCCGATGGGCACGTAGAGCATCAGGACCCCGACCCCGGTAACCACGACAGCGACGGGAAACACCCAACGCATCGGCACCGCCATGATTCTCAGGCGATTCCAGGGTTGGCGACGTACGTTTTCAGCCTTGACCGTCCCTGCGATCGCGGCTGCCGAGGAGCGCGACCGCAGGGGATCGGGCGCGCCGATCGTCGTATCCGGCAGATCCAGGTAGCGCCCCTCTAGGCGCAGTTTCGCCCGGAGATGGGCAATATGGCGCCCATGGCGGGTCAGCTGAGCCCGGACCGGCTGTACTACTGGGACGGTGTTCGCTGGGCGAGCGCGGTGTCTCCAGACGGGGCGTGGCGGTGGGACGGGCACACGTGGCAGCCGGCGGCCCGCGGCCGGGCGCGCACCGGCCCCTCCGGCCGGATCATCGCCGGGGTGGTCATCGCGGCCTTGATCGTGGGGTCGTTCGGCATCTACGAGATCACCAGCTGGGCGTTGTCGCGGACGCAATCGCTGCTGCAGGCGAGCGGGGTCAGCGTCACGTGCAGGGACAGCTACGCTCGGGCTGGCGCGACGCTGGCGGAAGGCGACGAGCTCTGCGGCGCTCACCTCGGCACCCAGCAGTACGGCGCGGACTGCACCGAGCTCAGCGGGACGCCGCCCGGGGGCCAGTTCCAGGATGCGATCAACAACGGCGATTGGCACACGATCCAGGTCGCTCCAGACACTTCGGGGTGCCGGCTGGATGCGCAGCCCGAGCACGAAACGATGTTCAGCACCACCGACGACCAACCACCGTCCACGACGCTGATCGTCGACTTCACGGCTGCCGGCTGGCAGGGCGGCCTGGGCCTGCAGGTCGCGTGCACGACCGAAAAGGGCTGCGTGGATTTCTCATTCTTCGGCGACGGCCTGTTCACGCTCGACGAGGGCAAGCCGGGCGGCGGGTTCGAGAACCTGGCCACCGGGCATCTCGGCGCATTCGGGCCGCCGCCGCTCCCGAGGATCGGGGCCGAAAGCCGGGTGGTTCTGCGCTTGAACGGCAATCGGGTCGAAGCTTTTCTGAACGGCCAGGAGGTCACCCACGCGACCACGCGGCGCGCGCAGGATCGGGGTGTCGCGGACTTCTACGTCGACGGTCGCGACACGACCAGCGGCGAGACTGTCTTCCTGAAGAGGCTGTATCTGTTCGAATCGCTCGCTACATGAAGGAGGCAACGCGGTCCTGATGAACGCCATCGGCAATCTCTTCTCGTGGCTCGTGACGGCTTTATTCGGGGTCATATTCCTGCTGCTCGCGTACGAGACCTGGGCGCTGTTCACGAACCACGAGCCGATCACGGACTACGTGCGCCCCGCGGTGCAGGCATATCCCGGCTACGCGTTTGTCATCGCGGTGGTCATCGGCATCCTGCTGGGGCACTTTCTGTGGGGACCCGCCACCGGCAGGACCTCGCCCACGAGCTCTCAGCGATGAACTTCGGCGCGATCCTTTCGCTCATCGCGACGATCGGCGCGGGCATCGCTTTCCTCCTGATGCTCGAGGAGTCGCTCGCCTTGCGCAGCGGCCGCGACCCGCTCAGCAACGACGTCCGGTCTTGGGTCCGCCGGTTCCCGCGCTCGACCTACGCCCTCGCCGTGGTGATCGGCATGGTCCTGGGGCACCTGGTCTGGCCCTAGGGCGCGGCTTTCTTCTTGCCGTCCAGGAATTGCTGGTAGAGGCGGTAGGCCTCCTGCTTGCGGCTGTCGACGATCTTGGTATAGCCCTGGAGGGTGTTCAGGTTGGCGTGGCCCAGCACCTCCTGGACGAGGCGCACGTCGCCGCCGGTGACCTCCAGGAGCGTCGTCGCCGCCGTGTGACGAGCCACGTGCGGCGACTTGAACGACCAAGCGCCGAGCTGGCGGCGCAGCTTCTTGACGATGAAGCGCGCGCCGGCCGAGGTGAGCCGGCGACCGCGGTCGTCGGCGACGGAGCGGTCGTAGTTGACGAACAGCGCCATCGACGCATCCTCGCGCCCCGCGAGATATTCCTCGAGGGCCGCGCGCGCGTCGGTTGTCAGGTAGACGGCGCGCTGCTTGGACCCCTTGCCGGTGACCACCAACCGGTTGCCGCTGCGCGGAAAGTCAGTGCGGTCGAGCGCCAGCGCCTCCGAGATGCGGCAGCCCGTGCTGATCAGGAACTGCACGAGCGCGCGGTCGCGCTTTTCGGGCATCGTCGATGACGGCAGGGCCGCCAGCAGGCGCGCCAGCTCGTCGGAGTCGATCGGCTTGGGCAGGCGCTGCTCGAGCTTGGGCAGCGTGATGCCGTTGGAAAGGTCGCGGTCGTTAAGACCTTCGCGGGCAAGCCAGCGCAGCCACGACCGGACGGCGACCAGCGCGCGCGCCCTGGAGGCGGGGCTCTTCAGGCGCATGGCCAGGTGGCGCTGATAAGCGCGCAGGTCCTCGTGGCGCACGTCGGCCAGCTGCAGGGAGTGGCCGTTGGCCGCGAGGAAGGCGATCAACTTGCGCAGCTCTGCCTCGTAGGCCCGGACCGTGTTCGGGCTGCGGTTCGCTTCGAGCTGAAGCCAGCCAATGTATTCGTGAGCGGCGGCCTGCAGATCGAGTGGCATGTCGAGGCCGACTGCATGTTGCCACACCCCGCGATTCATTGATCCTCCTTTGCCTTGAGCGAGAGGAAGGGTAAGGGTGATCAATCTTCCTTTAACGGGGGCGGCAGGGCGAGCGCGACCGCTAGGCTGGTAGTCGTGCTCAGGTGGATCGCGATTGCGTCGCTGCTCATGGTCGCCGCCTGCAGCAGCCCGAACGCCACGGGCGTCGGCCCGGCCGACGTCGCCGTTCAGTCGAGCGACCTACCGAAGAACCTGGTCAAGTGCGACGGCTCCGGCGACATGGACACGTTCCTCAACTCGGTGAAGACCAAGGACCCGTCGACCTACCAGTCGACCAGCTCCGAGTGGGCAGACGCCAAGGCGCACGGCGCCACGAGCGCGGAAGTCGTCTTCTACTCGGACAAGCAGGCGGACTGCGCGCAGATCCAGAACTCCAGCAACGGCGACCTGGCGTCGGCGACCTTTCCGCTGGTGATCAACTTCGTGATCCAGTTCAAAGACGAAGCGACCGCGGCCAAGGGCTACACGACCGAGTCGATCTTCGGCTTCAGCGAGTCGACCATCAGCTCCACCGGAGGCACCGGTGTGACCAAGGGGACCGCCACCGGCCTGAGCACGAACTCCGTCACGCTCACCATCGCGATCGGCAGCCAGTCCTTCTACGTCGCCGTGTGGCAGAACAAGTCGTTCATGGTGATCCTGGGTGTGCTCAACGTCGACCTGGCGCAGAGCAAGAAGATCGCGTCCAACGAGAACAGCCGGGTCCGCTAGCGGTCCGGCCGGGGATAGACCGCGGCGCTCACACCAGGCTCACCTTCGAGGGGCGCTCCTCGCGGTAGGCGATGGCCAGCCTGGCCGCGATCTCGAAGTTCTCGCAGAACTTGTCGTTGCTCGTGCTCCTCCGCACCTCTTCGATCCGGGGCTTCAGCTCCTTGTAGTAGAAGTCGATGGCGAACGCGTCGAAAAGGAGGTCCTCCGCGAGCAGCCCGTGGAGGGCCAGCGTCGAGATCTCTTCGAAAAGATGGGCGAGAGGGACTTCGTCATCCGGCCGGCGCGTCCCGGCGAGCAGTCGCGCAAACGCGCTTGCGTTCGGCTCCACGTGGAGGATCTGCATGATGCCCACGAAGCCGGGAACGTCCTCGCGGCGCGCCGTTCCGAACTGTGGTCGGGGCTTCTGACCGGGCTTGTGAACTACTGGGCCTGCCATCTGGCACCTCCTGTAAAGCTCAAGCGGACCATTTTCGTATTCCCGAATGGCGAGTTGGTGCGCCTGGCAAGAATCGAACTTGCTGCCTCTTGCTCCGCAGGCAAGCGCTCTATCCGGTGAGCTACAGGCGCGTGCGACTCAGCGCGGGGCGCGCGCAGTGCGCTGGATCAGTTTAAGCGAGCGTCGACGGCGCCCGTCGCTGCCGTGAACGCGGTGTCGTCGAGGTTGGTGACGACCACGAGCGCGACGAACACCGACTTGCGCCAGCACGCCAGGAGCACGGGCGCGTTGCGGTAGGTCCACGAGGAATCGCCCAGGCCGGTGACTTTGCCTCGGGCCATGCCCGGCGGAACCTCACCGGGCGCGGGAGGCGCAAAACCGAGAATGCCCGCCTCCCATGCGCGGTCGGCTTCGCCCTCGTCGCGAAACGCCACCACGACGCTGGCGGCGGACTTGCCGTTGCCGGTCGCCGCCAGCTCGGCGGCACACGAGCTCGGGTCGGCCGCGTACAGGACCATCGCCGCGTCCTGAGAGCCGGCCTTCTTCAGCGCGGCCCACTGCGCCGCAAGCTTCTGCGCGAGCGTGGGATTCGAGGTCTTTATGCCCGCCAGGTAACTCGCCAGTGGCCCCGAGCCGGGACATGAGGCGAGGCCCCCGGGCACGTCGGCGGGCTGGAGGGCGGCGGCCGTGGCGGACGTGTGCGGGGTTGGGCTGGCGATGGGGGCGGACACCGGCGCGGATGCGAGCTGGCAAGCGGCCAACAGGATCACGAGGGCGACGACGAGCGGGTACTGGCGCACGGGGGCCGCAGTTTACTAGGACGCCGCTGCCTCTAGACTGGTGAACCGGTCGCGCGCCTGTAGCTCACCGGACAGAGCGTTCGGCTCCGGACCGAAAGGCAGCAGGTTCGATTCCTGCCAGGCGCACCATCTGCACAGGCGAGCGAGTCACAAACCAACGTCGTCCGATGCGATCTACGCGAGCAGTTGCTCCGCAAGCGTGCGCGAAAGCCACTCCTCGTACGCGGCCGGGAGCCAACCATCCCGGCTCACCAACTCCTCATACAGGCCGAACCCGAGCAGAGCTTCGAGAAGGTCGGTGGCTTGTCGCAGGTCCAATTCGGGTTTCAGCTCGCTCAGGAGGGGCTGCAGAAGCCGCTCCATATGCGCTCGGCGGTCGCGCCTTGCTTGCTCCCAGTTGGCGACGAGATCCCGGTCCGAATCCAGGGCCGCTTGGTGGACTCTGATGATGTCGGCCTCGGACTCGTACAAGCGGCGGAATCGGGCCGCCAGCAGCGTTAGCGTCTCCTTGGCGGGTGCACCGGTTGGAATCGACGATTCGATGTCGGGAAGGCCAGCCGCCTGGGCCGCCCGCCAGCGCAGCTGGACCAGCAACTCGCGCTTGTTGCGGAAGACGGCGTAGATGGTGCTGACGCCGGTACCCGCCTCGGCGGCGATCTGCTCGATCGAGGTGGCGACGTAGCCCTGAGCACGAAACAGCGATCGCGCCCCCTCCAGGATCAGCCCCCTCGTCACCTCCGACTGGCGCTGTCGAAGAGTGGGCTTGACATCCGGCAAAGTTTGGATAGAGTATCATCACGGTCGATAGAGTTCAACTCTATAAATCGTAGTCTCAGTCCAGTGTTCGATTCAAGTAGATGCTATGGAGGGAAGTCACATGCTCGCTCGTCTTGGCATCTTCAACTCGCTCAGCGGAGAAGAATGGCTCGACAATGTGAAGCTGCGCGTAGCTCCGGCTACGCGGCGAATGCATGGTTATCGAGGCGCCTTCTGGCTCCAAGACCCAGCAACAGGCAAGGTGATTTCAATCTCCTTCTGGGAGAGTGAAGAAGCGATGCGAAGCAATGGACCGGGTCTCCAAAACGTCCCGTTGAAGCCAGGTCAGGACCCATCCAAGATCCCCTCGCCTGATGCTCAGGAGTTTTACGACGTTGTCTACTCGACCGCCGATTTGACCATTCGGGCGGAAGAAAGCGAAGGGGGAGCAACCTCTTAGAGTCCCGACCCGAGCGCGCACGTCAGCGCGCTCTGCATTCCGACCGTTTGGCGCCAACCGATCGGTTGGCTCGTCCGCGACGCGCACCTTTGGCGCCAGGCGTGCGGATCCTCCCGATCTTTAGATTGTTGCTCGGATGAACGACCCGAGCCTGACCATAACGGCAGAGCCGTTTGACTCCCCGGACTCACGCCGGCTCGTCGCCGCGCTCGACGCGGAGCTCGGCGCCCTGTATCCACCTGAGCAGCGCTTCGGTCCGAACTTCAAGGCGGAGCAGATCGAGGACGGTCGCGGAACGTTTCTGATCGCGCGTCACGAGGGCCGCGCGGTCGGCTGCGGCGCCATCCGCCTTCTCGACGGGACGACGGCGGAGGTGAAGCGGATGTACAGCGAGCCGAGCCTGCGAGGCACTGGCATCGGCCTGGCAGTGCTGGCAGCGCTCGAGTCGGCGGCGAGAGAGCTCGGTGTCGGACGTCTGGTGCTCGAGACCGGGGTCCATCAGCACGCCGCGATTGCGCTCTACCGGCGCACCGGCTTCGTCCTGGTCGACTGCTGGGGCGAGTATGCGTCGGCGCCGACAAGCGTCTGCTTCGAAAAGAGCCTCAGCTGAACATGCAGGCGATACGCCGACCTAGACCTACGCCACCGCGGCGGGATCCGCGTCCACTTCGCGGCCCACTGTGGTGAGCTGCTCGCCATCGAGCCGCTCGCCCGCGCCCACGAGGACTGGCCGCCGGCGGCCGACCGCCAGAGCGCTGAGAGCGCCGAGCAACGAGAGGGCGGCCACCGTGCCCATCGCCGGTCGAATACCGCTCACCACCTGGGCCGGCGTGCCCAGGTGGCCGTTGGCGGCGAATACCGCCGAGACCACCGCGACGGCAAAGACCGCGCCGAACCGCTGCAGTGTGTTGATCACGCCCGAGGCCTTGCCGACGTCCTTCGGCGCGACCGCGCTCAAGGCGGCGGTGGGCGTGGTGGGGAGCGCCATCGAGATGCCGACGCCGCCGAGGACGAGGGGCACGACCAGGCTCCCGTAGCCGGCGCCGGCCGAGGCGTTGAGCGCAAACCATCCCACGCCGACGCCGTTCATCAGCATTCCCACGACCATCAGCGGGCGCGTGCCGATCCGGTCGGAGAGCCGGCCGGCGAGCGGCGCGACGAGAAAGGCGGTGCCGGTCCAGGGCAGAAATCGCAGACCGGTCGCAAGCGGCGAGTAGCCCTGGCCGAACTGGAAGTACTGCGAGGCGAGGAAGGCAGCCGACACGATGCTTCCGGTCATCAGGAACGCGGTCGCGCAGGCGGCTGCGAAGGTGCGGCCGCGCAGCAGGCGAAGGGGCAGCATTGGGTCCTCGGCTCGTTGCTCCCACGCGACGAACCCGACAATGAGAACCACCCCGGCGCCCACGGCGCCGAGCACCCACTGGTCGCTCCAGCCTGCGTCAACAGCGTGGATCAGTCCCCACACGACCGCCAGCGCGCCGGTTGTTATCAAAGCCAGACCGGGCACGTCGACGCCCGCCTGCGGGCCGCGGCTCTCGGAGAGGCGGAGGCCTGACAGCACCGCCGCCGTGAGCCCGATGGGCACGTTGATCCAGAAGATCCAGTGCCAGCTCAGGCCCTGGACGACGGCGCCGCCCACCAACGGGCCGGCCGCCACCGCCAGGCCGCCTATGCCGCCCCAGAGGCCGACAATCGCGCCGCGCCTGGCTGCCGGAAACGACCCGGTCAGGATGGTGAGGCTCAGCGGGGTGATGATGGCCGCCCCGATGCCCTGGACGGCGCGGGCCGCGATCAGGACCTCGACCGATGGCGCCAGCGCGCACGCTGCCGACGCCGCCGTGAACAGGTAGAGGCCGAACGTGTACGTCCTGCGCCGGCCGAGGCGATCGCCGATCGCCGCCGCGGTGATGATGCCGGCGGCCAGCGCCAGCGTGTAGGCGTTGACCGTCCATTCCAGGGAGGAGAGGGTGCCGCCGATCTCCCGGTGGATGGTCGGGAGGGCCGTGACCACCACAAGCGCGTCCAGCGCGCCCATGAAGAAGGCGACCGAGGTGAGGGCGATCGCCCAGGCGCCGCTTGAGCGGGATGTCGCGAGGGATGAAGCCATCTGAATAACCTCCAGGGAGCGTTCCGCCAGCGAAGGAATAGAAAGTAACGCACTCACTTGAGAAAGTCAAGTAACTACTAGCCTTTCTCAAGTCGAGACGCTAAGATGGAGGTCATGCGGTCATACCGCGAGTACTGCGCGATCGCCCAGGCGCTCGACGTGGTCGGTGAGCGCTGGTCGCTCCTCATCGTCCGCGAGCTGCTGATCCGCGGGCCCAGCCGGTACACGGACCTGCGCTACGGCCTCCCCGGCATCGCCACCAACCTGCTGGCGGACCGGCTGCGCGAGCTGGAGCAGGCCGGCATCATCCGCCGCGAGGAGGCGCCACCGCCGGTGGCCACGACCCTCTTCCATCTGACCGAGCGCGGCAGGGAGCTCGAGCCCGTGCTCAAGGCGCTTGGGCGGTGGGGCGGACCGCTGGTGGCGCGGCCGATCGACAACGAGGAGTTCCGTAGCCACTGGCTGGCGCTGCCGCTCGAGCTGCACCTCACCGACCACATGCCCGAGAAGCCGCCCATCACAATCGAGGTGCACACGGCCGAGCTGCCGATGCTGGTGTCGACCAAGGACGGCGGCGTCCGCGTCCGGCCCGGTACGTCGGATCATCCTGACGCCGTGATCACGGGCACCCCGTCGCAAGTTCTCGGAGTCTTCACAAAACAGCTGGACCTGGCGACAGCCAAGAAGCGCGGCCTCAAGTTCGTGGGCGATGTCGGAGCGCTGCGGCGTGTCCAGCCCTGACATCGAGCTGGCGTTCGATCGTGTTGTCCGGGCCTTCGCCGGGGATCGCCGCGTAACCCGGGGCGAAAAAGGCGGCAAAGGCTTCGGCTCGACGGGCCTCAAGGTCGACGGCAAGCTCTTCGCGCTCGTCTCCTCCCGCGGGCAATACGTGGTCAAGCTGCCGAAGGCTCGTGTCCAGGCGCTGGTGTCCGAGCGCGCGGGCGAGCTCTTCGATCCCGGGCATGGCAGGTTGATGCGGGAGTGGATCGCGCTGAATGGAAACGAGTCGCGCTGGCTCGAGCTCGCCCGCGAAGCGCGAGCGTTCGTGGGAGGCTGAAGGCTAGCCCGGCTTCTCTCCGAGGTACAGGGTCTGCTTGCCGAAGACCAGCCATGCCGGCGGCACGTGCAGGTAGGCCCGGACCAGCAGCGGGTGCTGAGGCAGCTTGCTCTTGGTCGTGTAGGGAAGGAAGCGCGCGATGACCTGCTTGGTCTTGAACCCCGCCATCGTCGCGGCTTCGGCCAGGCTCTTCTCGGTCAACGCGGTTTGGTGGTCGATGAAGTCCCAGTACGACCCGCCGATCAGGCGGATGTTCGGCTGCAGGATGAGGACTTTGCCGCCCGGCTTGAGCAGCGCGAACGTCACCCGCAGCTGCTCGAGCACAGCCTCGGTCGATGGGAGGTGCTCGAGGTAGTTGCTGAAGAACGCGAGGTCGAAGGTGTCGTTGGGCAGCACATCGGCCAGGTCGAGCCCGCTCGCGCGGATGAAATGCACGTCCGGCGGCAGCGTCGTGCCGACGTCCCGGATGTCGGTTGCCCACCGCTCGCTCGCGTGCACGTTGCGAATGAAGTAGCCGAGGTCGCAGGCGATGTCGACAACACGCGCGTCGGCGCTGATGTAGCGCTGGAAGAACCGGCCGAGCTCGCGCCAGATCGCCTGCTTCCGCGCCTGGTCCTCCTGGTCGAAGCGGTGCTCGTAGACCTCCTTGAGGACGATCGGAGGCGAGTTGCGAGCGGCGCCGGGCGCACCGTCGGCGTCAGGGTCGAAGCACTTGATCGGGCTGGCCATCCTTGTGGGAAGTCAAACGATAGCGCCAGGGCTGCTGGTCGCCCAGTTCTTACCGGTAGATGGCCTTCGACCCAAACCGGGTGAAGCCGAGGCGCTCGTAGACCTTGGCGGCCGGCTCGTTGGCGGCGTCAAGGAACACGAAGTCGCCGCCGCCTTCGAAGTGCCGTTTGAGCAGCTCCGAAGTCACGGTCGCGGCGACCCCGCGCCGGCGCCGGTCGTTCCGCGTGACCACGCCGACGACCTCGGCCGCGGTCCTGGTGAGGTGCGACACGCCGGTGCCGACGGGCTCCCAGTCGAGCCAGGCCAGCAGGTAGACGCTCGTCGCGACCGCGAGGTCGCTGCGCAGCTTCTCGACCGGTTGCGCCTCGCGATCGATGTCGCCGCCGTCGGTCCATCGCAGCGTCTGAAAGGCTTCGAGCTCGGCCGGCTTACCGTGCTCCGAAAGTCGCGTCAACGCGACCTCGGGCGCGGCGAAGGGTGTGAACGAGTCGGGCCGGCAGGCCATGAGCGGATTGGTCTCGACCAGGCTGAGCCCTGCGTCCGCGAACCACGCGGCCGCATGCGGAAATGCGTGGTCGTCGTACTCGACCTCGATCTCGATGTCCTGCCGTGTGAACGCCGCGCGGAGCTTGGACAGCGTGCGCTTGCCCTCAGCGTCGTTCACGCCCGCGTCGACGAGCGTGACCCACGCGCTGGGCTTGCCCTTTTCGGCGCGCGACACGACCGCGCGGAAGGGGCCCATCGATATGGTCTCGGCGTCGCTGAGGCGGGCCTCGAAGGCGTCCTGCAGCCAGGCCTGGAAGCGGTCGGAGTCGCTGGTGGCGCGCACCCGGTGTACCTGCGAAGGGTACCGCTTCAAGTGACGAATCCCACGTACTCTGACCTGATGGCGGCGGAGGCGGCGACACCCAACCCGGAGAACGCGTTCGCCACAGACCTTTTCGCCGGGCTGCCGAACCGCTACGACCTTCTGGCCGAGGTGCTGTCTTTCCGCCAGAACTCACGTTGGCGGCACGAGCTCGTCGACAACATCGCCAAGGCCCGCCCGCGTCGGATCCTCGACGTGGCCACCGGCACCGCCGGCGTGGCCATCGAGCTGGCTCGGCGCACGGACGCGGAGGTGGTGGGGGTCGACATCAGCGAGCCGATGCTGCAGCGCGGTCGAGAACGCGTTGTCCTCGCGGGGCTCGAGCGCCGCATCACGCTGGAATCGGGTCGGGCGGAGGGCCTTCGCTTCGACAGCAATTCGTTCGATGCGGTGAGCTTCACCTACCTGCTGCGCTACGTCGCCGATCCAGACGCGACGCTGCGCGAGCTGGTCAGAGTTCTTCGCCCGGGCGGGGTGATGGCGAGCCTCGACTTCTTCGTGCCGCCACACCGCGCGTGGCGCGCCGCCTGGCGTCTCTACACCCGGACCGCCCTGCCGGCCGCGGGATGGCTGTCGGGAGGCCGGGCCTGGGCTCGCGTCGGCCGCTTCCTCGGCCCCAACATCGAGGGCCACTACGCGCGCCTGCCGCTGCCTCGGATCGTCGAGGCGTGGGAGGCAGCCGGCATGGCCGCAGTGGGCTGGCGGGTCATGAGCCTAGGTGGCGGTCTGGTCATGTGGGGAACCAAGCGCTAGGTGCGGGAGACCCTCGCTCCCGCGTACTACACGCAGCGCGCGGGCGGCTGGCGGCGCGACGTCCTGGCGCTGCTGCACCCGCCGTACACGGCGTGGCATCTCTCGTATGTCGTCATCGGCGCGAGCCTGGCGCCATCCGTCGACCTGGTTCGCCTTGCGGCCACGCTGCTCGCGTTCTTCCTGGCGGTCGGCATCTCGGCCCACGCGCTGGACGAGCTGCACGGCCGCCCGCTGCGCACGGAGCTGCCGGGCCGGGTGCTCGTCGGGGCCGCGATCGTGGGCCTGGTCGCCGCGGTGGGGATCGGCTTGGCCGGCGTGACCCAGGTGGGCGTCGGCCTTCTCCCCTTCATCGCCCTCGGCGTGCTCTTCGTCGCGGCCTACAACCTCGAGCTGATGGGAGGGCGCCTGCATGGCGACTTCTGGTTCGCGCTGTCGTGGGGGGCGTTCCCGGTCCTGACCGCGTACTTCGCCCAGACCGGCCGGATCTCGGCGGGCGCGATTGTGGCCGCCGCAGCGGCCTATGCACTCTCATACGGACAGCGCGCGCTCAGCACCCCGGCTCGCATGCTGCGGAGGAAGAGCCGGTCGGTGGCCGGCGTGGTGACGCTCGGCGACGGATCGCGCATCGACCTGAACGAATCGGTGTTGCTCAGGCCGCTGGAGCTGGCGCTGCGCTCCTTCTCATGGGGCGTGGTTGCGATCGCCGCAGGAATGTTACTCGCGCGGTTTCTCTAGTCCCCGTACTATCCGTCGAGTCGTGAATCAGACTCAGGCCGCCGCCAAGCCGCTGCTGCGCGGATGGTCCCATGGCCTCGCCACCCTGGCCGCGATCGTCGGGCTCGTTGCTCTGATCGTCACCACGCGAAACGATCCCGCCAAGCTCGTGTCGATGATCATCTACGGCGCGGGTCTCGTCCTTCTCTTCGCGGTCAGCGGGACGTACCACATCTTCAACTGGCCGCCCGCTGTGCGCGCCTGGCTTCGCCGGGCCGATCACGCGACGATCTTTGTGTTCATCGCGGCGACATACACACCTCTGGTGTTCAACATCCTGGACGGGTGGTGGCGCATCGGCGTGCTGGCCGCGATCTGGACCATGGCGGCCGTCGGAGCCGGGGGGGCCGCGCCGTTCCTGCGCATTCCCAGGCGCTTGTTGACCGTCATGTACATCTCGATGGGCTGGGTCGCGGTGGTCGCCCTCGCGCCGCTGACCGCCACGCTTGGCTGGATCGCGGCCGTGCTGATGGCGCTGGGCGGCCTCCAGTACTCGATCGGCGCCGCCTTCTACGCCACGAAGAAGCCGAAGCTGTGGCCTCGAGTCTTCGGCTACCACGAGCTCTTCCACCTGGCCGTGATCACCGCGAGCATCACGTTCTACGCGGTGGTCTTCCACTACGCCGTGCCGTTTCACCGGTCCGGCTAGAGGAGTCGGCGACCCTGGGCTGACGCCTCGATCAGCATCGCGAACCGCTTCTCTCGTGTCTCCTCGCGCTTTGCGCTCATCACCCGGTAGATCGCCAGCTGCCGATAGGACGGTGGCTGCTTGCTGAAGAACGCCCACGCCTCCGCGGCGGCCCGGAACTTCGCCTCGCGCTCAGGGTCGAGCGCGGCGCGGTGGCGGTTCTCGTACGAGTACACGCCGGAGCGCGCCTCGGTCCGGCGCGCAAACGCCGCCAGGCCCGCAGGCGTCATGAGCCCCCGCGCCGCGAGCTCGCCGACCTTTCTGATGTTGACGGCACTCCAGTTGCTCTTGGGCTTCCGCGGGGTGAAACGCTGCACGCGGCTGGTTTCGTCGAGCCCGCGCGCGACGCTGTCGATCCAACCGAAGCACAGAGCCTCGTCGACCGCCTCCGACCAGGTCATGGTCGGCTTGCCCGATCCCTTGCTGTAAAACACGACGCCGACCTCCGTCGCGGTGGCGTGATTCTTGGCCAGCCACGCTCGGAACTTGGCCGGGGTCTTGAAATAGAGCGTCTCCATGGCGGCCGGCTAGACGGGTGGCACTCCGTGCTTTCGGTTCGGCCGGGCTGACGTCCTCGACGAGTACGCGCGGTACCGCTTGATCAGCTCATCGCGCAGCCGCTCCGGCTCCACCACGTCGTCCACGATCAGGTTGGCCGCCAGCTTGTAGAGGTCGACGTCCTCGCGGTACTCGTCCTCCAGCTGCTTGCGCATGGCCGCGCGCTCGGCCTCGGGCAGCTCCGCGAGCTTGTTGTAGAAGACGGCGTTGACCGCGGGCTCCGGCCCCATCACGGCGATCTGCGCCGAGGGCAGCGCGATCACGCTGTCCGAGTCGAAGGCGGGACCGGCCATCGCGTAAAGGCCGGCGCCGTACGCCTTGCGCACGATGACCGAGATCTTCGGCACGGTGGCCTCTGCGACGGCGGTGATCATCTTCGCGCCGTGGCGGATGATCCCGTGGCGCTCGACGTCGGTCCCGATCATGAAGCCGGGCACGTCGGCCAGGAAGAGCAGCGGGATCTCGAACGCGTCGCACAGCCAGATGAACCGCGCGGCCTTGTCGGACGAGTCGTTGAAGAGCACGCCTCCCTTCTGCATCGGCTGGTTGGCCACCACGCCGACCGCCTGCCCGTCGATGCGCGCGAACCCGGTGAGAATCTCCTTGGCGAACAGCTTCTTGATCTCGAGCCAGCTGCCTTCGTCGATCAGCGCGTCGATGACCTTGCGCATGTCGTAGCCCAGGTTGGCCTGCTCGGGGACCAGGTCCGCGATCGGCTTCGAACCCGGGCGGGGCGATTTTGCCGCGCAGGCGGGCGGCTTCTCGCCCGAGCGCTGAGGCACGAACCGGAAGTAGGCGCGCCCGAACTCGATCGCCTCCTTGTCGTCGGCCACCAGCGCGTCGCCGCAGCCGCTCTCGGTGCAGTGCATGCGCGCGCCACCCAGCGACTCGAGGTCGACCTTCTCCCCAACCACCACCTCGACCATGCGGGGCGAGCCGAGATACATCGAGGCGTTGCCTTCGACCATCACCACGACGTCGCAGAACGCGGGGATGTAGGCGCCGCCCGCGGCCGACGGGCCGAAGAGCAGGCAGATCTGCGGCACCTGCCCCGAGAGCTGGACCTCGTCGAAGAAGATGCGGCCCGCGTGTCGCCGTCCAGGAAACATGTCGATCTGGTCGGTGATGCGCGCGCCGGCCGAGTCGACCAGGTAGAAGAGCGGGATGCGGAGCCGCGCCGCCGTCTCCTGGATGCGCACGATCTTCTCGACAGTTCGCGCGCCCCAGCTGCCGGCCTTCACGGTCGGGTCGTTGGCCATGACCGCGACCTGGCGGCCGTCGATGGTGCCGAGGCCCGTGACAACCCCGTCGGCGGGCAGGTCGTCGGCGAGCACGTTCGCAAACAATCCGTCCTCGATCAACGAGCCTGCGTCGAGAAGGATGTCGAGACGCTCGCGCGCCGTGAGCTTGTTCTGCTCACGCAGCTTGGGCAGGTAGCGGGTGCCGCCCTTGAGCGCTTTCTCGCGCAGCTCCCGCTGGCGGTCTTTGCCGGCCACTATCTACCTTTGAAGTCGGGCTCGCGCTTCTCGAAGAAGGCGCGCACGCCCTCCTTCGAGTCGTCGGTCATGTTCACCAGCGTGACCTGGCTCTGCAGGTACTCGAGCGCGGCACGGAACTCCATGTCCTGCTGCCGGTAGAACGAATCCTTGCCGAGCCGCATCACAGCAGCGGACTTCTTCACGAGCCTCTCGGTGATGTCGGCGACCGCCGAGTCCAGCTCGTGCACGGGCACCACGCGGTTGATGACGCCGTGCGACTGCAGCTGTGTCGCGGTCCAGCGGTCGCCGAGCATGACCATCTCGAGGAGGACCTTGCGCGGCACGTTCCGAGACAGCACCGCCTGGATCATCATCGGCCAGATCCCGACGTTGACCTCCGGCGTGCCGAACGTGGCCGTGTCGACCGCGACCAGGAGGTCGCAGGAGACGGCCAGGCCGAGGCCGCCGGCGAGAGCGTGGCCGTTGATCCGTCCCACGATCGGCTTGCCGAGCGCGTTCATCAGGGAGAACAGCTCGACGAACGCTTGCCGGCCGTAGTGGCGCTCGAGGTCGGAGGCGTCGGCCTCGAAGCTCGACAGGTCGGCGCCCGCGCAGAACGCCCGGTTGCCCGCCCCGGTCAGGACCACGACGCGGACGTCGGGCTCGGCCTGGCACCAGCGGAACGCGCTCAGCAGGTCGCGCAGCATGCTCGCCGAGAGTGGGTTGCGCTGATCCGGGCGGTTGAGGGTGACCGTCGCGACGTGGCCGTCGGCGGCGAGCAGGACCTGCTCCAGCGTCGGGACCTCGGTCACGACGCCAATCTAACCCAGCAGCCCGGCGCCCAGCGCCGCCCCGACCGCGATCAGAACCGCCCCGCCAATCTCCTCACTCCATTTCTCGACCCGCTCGCCCAGCCGGCTGCCGAGCTCCAGTCCGACCAGCGAGAGGGCCACGCTGACGCCGCCCATCATCACCGCGGCCAGGACGATCTGCACGTGGTAGATCGCGATCGCGAAGCCGACCGCCAGGTTGTCGATGCTGAGCGCCAGCGCCATGACAAGCAGCTGGTGGATGCGCATCCCCTGCACGGCCACGACCGTGCCGCTCTTGAGCTCCTCGGCCGCGGCTCGTCGCCCCTGCCAGATCGTGTAGGCGCCCGTGATCACGAGGATCGCCGCTCCCACGTACTTGGCGAGGTTGCCCAGGTAGCCGGCCACAGCCGACCCGAGGAGGAGGCCGATCGCGGGCATCAGGCCCTCGAAAAGCCCGAAGGCGATCCCCACCCTGAGCCGGGTCCTGGCGTCGATCCCGCTGATGCCGATCCCGATCGCACCCGCGAAGTTGCTGAGGCCGACCGAGATGCTCACCAACAGGAGACTCAGTAGACCGGACACGCCGGTAACTATATGGACGTGATCGCAGGCGGATGGAAAGTGGAGCCGGTCCTGTCACCCAAAGTTATGACAAAAAACGTGCAAACGCTATAATCCGCGCCGACACAATCCGGTGAAGCTCAAACCCCCTTACTCGGCCGCAGCCGCCGGCGGCTCCGCAAACGATGACACGGGCATCGATCTGGACAAGCCGATCTTCACGCTCAGCGTCGCCTCTGAGATCCTCGAGACGCACCCGCGGACGCTGATGATGTACGAGCACCTCGACATGATCCGCCCCAAGCGGACGGTTACCAACCGGAGGCGGTACTCGCGCCGCGACGTCATGAAGCTCCAGGCCATCCAGACGCTCACGCGCAAGCACGGCGTGAACCTGGCCGGGGTCCGCTACATCCTCGTCTTGCTCAAACGGCTGCACAACGCCGGAATCGAACCACCGGAGGGATTGAGAAATCTGGACGTGACACTCATTGACGTCTGACCAACCGCCCCACCAGCCCATGCGCAGGGTTATCCACAGCCTGCGTTAACCAAAGGTCGAGGAGATGTCGAAGAAACGCCGCCGTTTGGAGATCAAGGTAGACCCCCTGCCGGCACCCTTCATGGACGAGACCGCCTCCTGCCCCGTTTGCGGGCGGGACGCGGCCGCCATCGGCCGCCGGCACCTTCAGATCGTGTTCCGCTGCGACGCCTGTAAGGTGGTGTTCAAGCGCAACCGGAGCTGGCCCTACATCTACTGATCAGCGCTCCCCCTCTCCCGCTTTGCGGGAGCAATCGGTGAGTCCGAACCTGGTCGCGCTGGCGCGCAGGGCAGGGTGAGGGCCACCGCGCAGGGCCTTGTCCAACCTCCGTAGGCTGAGCGAATGAAAAGGTCAGTCCGCTCCGCCGCCCTTTTCGGTCTCATGGCCGGGCTCGCCACCGTCGCCGTCGCCGAAGCGGTGAGACCGCGGGGCGGTTCAGGCCTTCTCCTCGACTGGAATGAGGTCCGCCAGCGCGCCCGCGGCTGGCTCTCGACCGGCGGACCGGCCGTCGACCTGGAATCAGCCGCGCGGGACTACAGGCTGATGGCGGCGCAGCTGGAGAAGCCTCTGCTCGATTTCGTCGGTGGCCTGCCGACGGGCGCCTCGATTCCCGAGTTCGCCGCCCTGGACCGCGTGGGCTGGCTCGACCTGAACCTCGGAATCCTGCGCCGCATGGTCGACCCGATCCTCGAGAAGGGCCGGATGCCCAACTCGCTCATGGTCGACGTGGGCCGGGCGGGACTCAATCACTACGTGGCGTTCCTGCTCGCGTTCCTCGGCCGGCGCGTGCTTGGACAGTACGACCCCCAGCTGCTGGGTGCCGAACCCCTGGGCACGGACGGGCTCTACCTCGTCGCGACCAACGTCGAGGAGTGGGGCCGCAAGGCGGAGCTCCCAGGCCAGGACCTGCGCCGTTGGCTGATCCTCCACGAGATGACCCACGCATGGCAGTTCGCCGCCCATCCGTGGCTCCGCAGTCATATGGAGAACTCGATGCGGGTCATCCTCGAGTCGGCGACGAGGACGGCGTCGCCTGCCGCCAGGGTCGCGGCGTTCGCGGGCGTCCTGCCGGCCCAGTGGCGGGTGATGCGGCAGATGCAGGGCACGATGTCGTTCATCGAGGGCTACAGCAACCTCGTCATGAACGAGCTCGGCCGCAAGCTGCTGCCCGGCTTCGACGAGCTCGAGGCCGCCTACCGCGCGCGTGGCCAGAGCCGGAGCGTGATCGAGATCCTGATCTGGCGGCTGACCGGGCTCGACCTCAAGCTGCACCAGTACAAGCGCGGGGAGGCGTTCGCCAAGGCGGTCTACGACGCGTACGGGATGCACGTCCTGAATCGGGCCTGGGGCGGGCCCGACGCGATGCCGCGAGTCGAGGAGCTCGGCGACCACGAGCGCTGGTACCGGCGCGTCGCGAAGGTCGCCTCCGCGGTTTAGAGCCTCAGTCTTTCAGCTCTTCCTGGGCCGTTTCCTCGGTGATCGGCATGATCGTCACCGGGAGGTCGGAGATGTCGAAGTAGCGGATCGGCTTGTTCATGCGCTTGGCGATGCCGACCTGCACCTTGACGCCAAGCGACAGCCGTCCGAAAACCCAGACCTCGTCGCATTTGGCCAGCAGGTTGTTCATGGCCTGGCGCACGACGTCCTTGCCCACGGTGTGCATCAGGTAGTAGTCGAAGAGCATGAAGGGGCTGACCGGCACCAGGCCTGCGTCGAGCACGTACTTCTGGATGTGGGCGCGCCAGTAGAAGACCTTGTTTGACATCGCGACATAGACCAGGCGCTTGGGGTGCCTGAGGGTCTCCTCCGCCTGGTCCATGGCGCTGGGTTTGGTCGCAGGCTGGAAGATCCGCTCCAGGATGTCGTCGGCAGCCTTCGATACGGCCATCAGTGGCGGGATATCGTAACAGTCGTGACTGCAGCCTCCCGCTTCGACCTGACCGGCCGGATCGCACTCGTGACGGGGGCGAGCCGCGGCATCGGCAGCGCGATCGCCAACGCGCTGGCGGAGCACGGCGCCGACGTCGTGCTGTCGAGCCGCAAGCAGGCCGATCTAGACGCGGAGGCCGAGCGCATCAACGCCAGGTTCCCCGGCCGCGCGTCCGCCGTAGCGGCGCACGCGGGGCGAGAGGAAGACCTCGAGCGGCTCGTCGGGTCGGTCATGGAGCGCCACGGCCGGATCGACATCCTGGTCAACAACGCCGGCACGAACCCCTACATGGGGCCACTCATGGATGCGGAGCTGAGCGCCTGGGACAAAACTTTCGAGGTCAACGTCCGCGGAATCTTCGTCCTGACACAGCTCGTGTACCGCGCATGGATGAGCGAGCACGGCGGTTCGATCGTGAACATCGCCAGCACCGGCGGTCTTCGCCCCGGCCTCGGTCTCGGCGTCTACAGGATCAGCAAGGCCGCAGTCGTGTTCCTGACGCGGCAGCTCGCGCGCGAGATCGGCGGCAACGTTCGGGTCAACGCGGTCGCGCCAGGATTGATCAAGACGCGGTTTGCGGAGGCGTTGTGGGCCAACGATGAGATCCTGCAGCGGATCCTCGCTCCGAACCCGATGGGGCGTATTGGCACGGTCGAGGAGGTCGCGAACGCGGTGCTGTTCCTCGCCTCCGACGCCGCTAGCTACGTGAACGGAGAGGTGATGGTCGTCGACGGCGGTGGCGGGGAGGTCTGAGCTCGTCTGACGCGAGGACGGCCTCGGCGCCGTCGCCGTTCGCGGAAGCCGGTTGGCGGCTGTGGATGAAGTCCTCCAGCTCTTTCTCGTACTGATAGGTGTGCCGGTCGGGCTGGTAGCGCAGGACCCGCCGCTGCTGTACGAAGTCGTCGAACGCCGCCCGCGTGTCGCGCGTGGCGCGGAAACCCAGCTCGCGCGCGGCCCTGGCGGTCGCCAGGGTGCGTCCCCAGCGGAGCAGGTCGAGCAGCTGGGGCGACAGGAAGGCCAGCCCGCTCTGCCGCATCGCGAAGGCGGCCAGCTCGATGCCGACCGGAGGAATCAGGGGTAGATGCAACTTGCCGGCATGGTCGAGCAGGCTGGAAAGCGGCTCGGCGCCGGTGGGCCCGATGTTGTAGGCGCCTGCCGGGCCGCGTTTGGTGGCCAGGACCATCGCTTGGATGCAGTCGTCGCGGTGGATCAGCTGCAGCGACGGGTCGTAGCCGGCCACGGTCGGGACGAGCTCGAGGTCGAGGTAGCGGGCGAGCGGCTGCGGCTCCTGCGGGTTCAGGCTGTTGCTGAAACGCAGGACGAGGATGTCGATGCCCGGGTTTCGCGTGGCGAAGTCGCGCACGTAGGACTCGACCTCGACGATGTCGCGCACGAACTGGTGGTGCGAGTTGGAGTCCAGCCGGTGGTCTTCGCGGATGTTCGTCGGCAGGTCGAAGCGCGAGCCGTAGACATGCCCTGACGACTTGAGGATGAAGCGCCTGACGGGGCTGTCGGCGCCGGCGCATCCCGCGAGCAGGTTCAGGGTGCCGATCACGTTCATCTCGTGCGCGCGGCTCGGGTCCATGTCGAACGAGTCGATGCGGGTCAGCGTGTGCACGACCGTGTCGATGCCCACCGCCCGCACGAGCTTGCCGATCAGCGAGTGGCGGATGTCGAGTTTGAGGTAGTCCGCGCGGCCGAGGTCGTAGCGGGGCTCGCGGATGTCGATGCCGATGACCTCGGCGACGTCGGGATCCTCGACCAGGCGCTGTACCACCAGCGCGCCCCACCACCTGGCCACGCCGGTGACGAGAATGCGCCGCTTCTTTTTGACCACTCACCCCCAGTCTAGGCAGCAGGCGCTGCGGGCGGCATTTGCCGCGAGTGCATGCACTGGCGGGAATGCGGGTGCGGAATTGCACGCGAGTGAATTCACTCGCGGGTTTTCACGCTCTAGTACGTCCTCTTGATCACGTCTCGTTCCATCTGCGCCACCGCCTGAGTGACCACCGGCTGCAGCGGCAGCTTGGCCTGGCGGATCGCCCATTCGAGCTGCCGCAGCAGCGAGTAGAGGTTCTTCATCGCCTTGATCGCGTCGCCGATGTCGACGTTGGCCGGGAGCGGGATCTGGTCGAGCGGCTCGCCCCCCGACCACCGGTAGGCGAAGTCGATGTAGTCGTGCGAGGGCTGGCGGAGGTTGGGCTCGTCCAGGTCCTTCTCCATGTCCGCAAACCGGAAGTACAGCGAGCGCACCAGGCGCGCCGACTGCGCGACCGCGTGCGTGGGATAGCGGCGCGCTCCCTGAGGCCGCCGGTCGCGCCCTCGCTCTCGATCCTCGGCGGCCAGCATCACCAGCACCGCGCACAGCTCCTGGGGCGTGAGGCCTTCGAGCCAGCCCGCCCACACCGCCTCGGCCACCAGGATCGTGTTCTCGCCGTACACGCGCGAGGCGAACAGTCCCTTGTCCGTCGGCCGGTTGTTGGCGAGGAAACCCGCCTCGGTCAGGATCCGGCACAGCCGCCGGAGCTTGCGCGCGTACTCGTCCATCTGGCCGCCCAGGTCGCGCTCGCCTTGATCGAGCTCCTTCTGGAGCGCCCGGATCTCGCCGTAGCGCTGCAGGTATTCACCGAATCGCGGCGAACGGACGACCTTCAGCTTGCGCTGGCGCTCGAGCAGGCCCTTCGCTTCGACCTCGAGCCGCTGCACCACGCGGTCGGCACCGCCCATCGCACGCGTGCGGCTCCGGTGCCCGCGCCGTGCCCGCCGTTCGGCACCAGCGTCTCGGCGCAGCCGTCGCAGCTCGATCCGGATCGCCCGCCGCCGCTCCTCGAGCTTGAAGTACTGCGCGACGTCGTCGAGCGACACGTCGTGGTCGTCCCACATTTGCCGGATGTCGGCCAGCCGCGCCCGGACGTTGACCAACCGCTCCTCCGTCTGGTCGGCCGCGAGCCTCTTCTGGAACTGCCCGAACGAGCGCTGCATCAGGGCCTCGGCCTCCTCCTGCGTGTAGACGCGCAGCAGGTTGAGAGCCATGTTGTAGCTGGGTAGGAACTTCGACTCCACGACCAGGGTCGGTCCCATGGCGACCTCGTAGATGGTCCCGACCTCGACGTCCGACTCTTTGAGGATCACGCCGTGGCCGATCACATCGATGCCGCGCCGCCCCGCCCGGCCCATCAGCTGGGTGAGCTCACCGGTCGTCAGGTTGGAGAAGTTGACGCCGTCGAACTTGGTGAACGAGGACACGACGACCGCGCGCGCGGGCATGTTGATACCGAGCGCGAGCGTCTCGGTCGCGAACACGGCCTTGATGAGCCCGCGCTGAAACAGCTCCTCGACCATCTCCTTGTGGTAGGGGAGCAGGCCGGCATGGTGTTCGGCCAGGCCGCGCCGGAGCAGGCGGGCGTCGACCATGCGCCGGAAGAGGGACTCCTCGTCTCGATCCTTCAGCTCGGCCAGACGCTCGGCGGCCACCCGGTCGATCGCGTCCTTCTCCTCGGAGGTCGTCAGGTCTAGCTCGTGGAAGGAGCACCGCTGCAGGGCCTCCCGGCACCCGCGCCGGGAGAAGATGAAGTAGATCGCGGGCAGCATGTCCCCGCGCTTGAGCTCGTCGATGACGTGCAGCAGGTCGTTGGACGGCAGCTTGCGATAACGGTCGACGCGGTACGAGCTCTCCTCCTCCTGCGCCCCCTTGCTCCAGGTCCGCTGGTCGATGCCGCCTTCGCTGTTGAAGAGCGGGGAAAAGCGGTTGTTGATCGCCAGCCACATCTTCAGCTCCACCGGGCGCTGCTCGTGAAAGACGGTCTCCATGCCGCCGCGGTTCTCGGCCATCCACCCGGCGATCTCCCTGTAGTTGCCGATCGTCGCCGACAGGCCCACGAGCTTGATGGCCAGCGGGGCCTGGATGACGATCTCCTCCCACACCGAGCCGCGCGGGAAGTCATCGATGTAGTGGACCTCGTCGAGCACGACGTAGCGGACCAGGTCCAGGCGTGCGGGATCCTCATAGATGAGGTTGCGCAGGATCTCTGTTGTCATCACGACCACAGCCGCGTCGTCGTTGATGGTGTTCTCGCCGGTCACGAGCCCCACGGTCGCCTCGCCGTACTCGCGCACGAAGTCGTGGTATTTCTGGTTGCTCAGTGCCTTGAGCGGCGTCGTGTAGATGACCTTCTGGCCTTCGCGCAGGGCGCGAAAGATCGCGTACTCGGCGACCACCGTCTTGCCGCTCGAGGTGGGCGCGCTGACCAGCACACCTCCCTTGCCTGTGTCGAGCTTTTCGATGGCCTCGCGCTGGAAGGGGTCGAGCTTGAACGGCAGCGTCGCCTCGAAGACGTCGGCGAGATTCTCGGTGACCTTCACAGGCGAATCAGCTCCGTCCTGACGTCGGTGATCTGCGCGCCGTCGCAGTGGCGCTCGACGAACATCAGGGCTTTGGCCAGCATCTCGTCGGCGTGACGAGCATCGCCGCTGACGCATGTGATCGCGAGCTCGGCGAGCTGCCAGCGGTCGAGCTCACCCACCTCCGCGGCCGCGACCTTCAGCTCCTGACGCACTCGCCGGAGCAGGCCGCTCACGACCTGGCGCTTGGATTTCAGCGATCCGCTTTCGGGCAGGTGCAGCACCAGGCGCATGACGCCGACCGTCGGGTTGGATGCCATCTATGGGCTAGATTAGGTGCAATGCCGACGCGATCTCTCGACGTCGACGAGCTCGGGCGCGAGATCGTCAAGGTCTCTTACCTCAAAGGCGATTTCGTCCTCCGCTCCGGCAAGCGCAGCAACCGCTACTTCGACAAGTTCCTCTTCGAGACCGATCCGGCGCTGCTGAGGCGCCTCGGCAAGCATCTTGCCGAGCTGGTGCCGGCGGACACGCAGCTGCTCGCCGCCCCCGAGCTTGGCGCCGTGCTGCTCGGCGGCGCGGTCTCCATGCAGATGGGTCTTCCGCTGGTGCTGGTGCGCAAGGAGCCGAAGGCATACGGCACGTCGAAGCAGATCGAAGGCCGCGTCGAGTCGGGCCAGCGCGTGACCGTCATCGAAGACGTGGTCACGACCGGGGGTGACTCGCTGCGCACGATCGAGGTGCTGCGCGCGGCCCGGCTCGAGGTCATCCACCTCGTTGTGGTGCTGGACAGGGGAGAGGGCGGCGCCGACAACATCGCCGGCGCGGGTATTCCCTACTCGCCCCTGTTCCGAATCGAAGACCTGACTCTTGACTAGCCCAGGGGTGCGAGATCCCCGACGGATCTTCGGCGCCAAATGCAGCTCATCTGCGTTGTTGCGGCCTGCGCTTCTCGCTCACGCATCACAGATGCGCTCGCTGCGATGCTCGGCCGCGCCTAGCATCTGAGCCGCCTTGGCGCCGAATCTCTCGCCGCGGACTCGCACCCCTGGGCAGCTCCTGTTCACTGGAGCGAACGTCTACACGGCAGAAGGACCTCGCGAGGTCGACGTGCGCGTCGCCGGCGGCGTGATCACCGCGGTCGAGCAGCCAGGATCGCCGCCCGCGGGGGCGACGGTGATCAGGGTCGATGGCATGTACTTGCTGCCAGGCGGGATCGACGTCCACGTCCACAGCCGAGACCCCGGCTTCCCAGAGAAGGAGGACTTCGGAACGCTTACCGCCGCTGCGGCCGCGGGCGGCATCACCACCGTCATCGACATGCCCAACACCGTGCCGGCCGTCGACGCCGCGGGCATGCTGGAGGGCAAGGCGGCGCTGGCCCGGGCGAGAGCGCGAGTCGACTTCGGGCTGTGGGGCCTGGTCCGCTCGACCACGACTTCAGAGCAGCTGCGAGGTCTGGCCTCCGCCGGTGCGACCGGCTTCAAGGCCTACCTCGGCTACGCGTTCAGCCTGAGCCGCAAGCAGGTCCAGTACTCGCCCGACGCCTCCGATCCCGACCTGGAGGCGCCTCCGGACTACGGGACCCTCGCGCGCCTTGGCCCGACCATCGCCGAGCTCGCTCTTCCGCTGGCGATCCACGCCGAGGACGCGGGCATCCTGAAAGCCTTCAACCGGCCGTTGGAGACGTACGCGGACGTCATAGCGGCCCGGCCGGCCGAGGCGGAGGCGGTGGCGATCTCGGCCGCGGCCTCGGTCGCCCGCCAGTCGGGGTTCCACCTCCACGTCGCGCATCTTTCCAGCGCTCTCGGTCTGGCCGCCGCCGAGGAGGCGTTGAGCGCGGGCGCGATCCTGTCGATCGAGACCTGCCCTCAATTCCTCTGGCTCTCCGGCACCGACTTTGCGCGTGTGGGCACCGCGATGAAGATGTCGCCGCCGGTCAAGACTGAGGCGGATCGGGCAGCCCTGCGCGACGGTTTGATGCGCGGGACGATCAGCATCGTCGCCACCGACCACGCCCCGCACACCGACGCCGAGAAGGCCCGCGACCTCGAGCACGCTCCGCCCGGCTCGCCCGGTGTGCAGACGCTCTACCTCAGCTGCCTGCAGCTGGCGCTCGACCTCGGCGACGTGTGGATGGCGCCTCGATGGGTGTGCGAGGAGCCCGGTCGGCTCGCGGGGTTGAGCGAGAGCAAAGGCAGGATCGCTCCGGGCTACGACGCGGACCTGGTCGTGGTGGATCCGAAGGCGACGACCACCTTCAGCCCCAAAACGATGAGGTCGCGCCAGAAGCACGGAGCGCTGGAGGGGATGAAGGTTTCGTTCGCGATCCGTTCCGCCTACCTGCGCGGGACGCCGGTGTTCGCTGACGGCCGGCTGGCGGGTCGGGCGGGCGGGCGCATGGCCAGGCCCGCTCGCGTCCCGGTGTCTACCTAGCTCCCGCGCCCGCTCCCCTGAAGATCGGGTTCTGGGCGAGCTCGCGCTCCAGGCTGGTCGCCGGTCCGTGGCCTGGATACAGAGCGGTGCTGAGCGGCAGCTTCAGCAGTTTCGTGCCGATGCTCATCATCTGGCGCCTGATATCGGTTTCCGGCATCTGGCGGCCGATCCCGCCCGCCAGGATCGTGTCGCCGACGAACGCGTGGTTGGCCACCACGTAGCACACGCTCCCTGGCGTGTGGCCGGGTGTGTGCATGACCGAGACCTTGAACTCGCCGAACTCCAGCTCGTCGCCGTCGATGAGGTAGCGGTCCGCTGAGCGCAGGAACTGCTTGGCGTCGGCGGCGTGCAGGGCGGTCTGGCCGCCGGTCAGGTCCTTCAGGTCGTCCTTGCCGGCGACGTGGCCCGGGTGGCAGTGCGTGGCCACGATCCAACGCACCTTGAGCGCGCCCAGCTGCTCGGCGATCTTCTCGGACGGAAGGCCGGGATCGATGACCACGGCGTCTTTGGTCGAGGCGTCCGAGATCACGTACGCGTTGACCTCGCGCTCGAGCTTGACCTTGACGATGGCGAGCTTTGACATCAGGTTCGGTCACCATTAAACCGAATGCAGCAGGTGGCCGTGGTGACGTTCGGATTTGTGCTCTTAGGGGTCTGCCTTTTCTGGATCTACGGCTACATCCGGAGAAGGTCCAAGAAACGGTTTTGAGGTGGCGCCCTCACCCTGCCCTGCGCGCCAGGCGCGAGCAGGTTGGGACCTATTGATCGCTCCTGCTCGGCGGGAGAGGGGACTTAACTGCTCGCCTCTCCCTGCACCTTCTGGCGCAGCGCGTCGAGAGCGTCGAACTTGTCGAGCGGCGGCTTTGCCCGCACGCGGTCCGGGTACTTGGCAGTCTGGATCGACTCGAGCAGCAGCTCGACCTCCTCCGGCGTGAAGTGCAGCGTCCGGTAGACGACCTCTTTGACCTGGATCCCCGGCCGCTGAACCGTGTCCTTGATGACGTCGTCCGTGTCCGTGACGACCTGCGGCCGAGTGGGCCTGAACAGGTCTTCCGAGCCGGCCAGTGAAACCCTTTTGAAGCTAGTCATGCCGTTTGTGATTCTCCATTACTTTCGCTGCCAGCGCACGATACGACCTGGCCCCGTCGGACTCGCGCGCGTACTGAAGGATCGACTGTCCCGCGAGCGGGGTCTCAGCAAATCGAATCGAGTCGGTCACGCCGAAGTCGTAGACCTTGTCGCCGTACTTCTCGCGCACCGCGGCGAGCACCTCCTGCGAATGGAGGGCCCGCGTCTTATAAAGCGTCGGCAGAATGCCGATCAGCTCCAACCGCGGGTTGAGGCGGCGTCTGACGCGCTCCATCGTCACCAGCAGCTCCTGCATGCCCCTCAGGGCAAGGAACTCCGCCTGCAGAGGGACCAACACCTCGTCCGCGGCGACCAGGGCGTTGATCACGATCAGGTCGAGGGACGGCGGGCAGTCGATGATGATGAAGTCGTAGCGGCGCATCGCCGGCTCGAGCTTGTCGCGCAGGATGCTCTCGCGGCCGATCTCGTTGATCATCTGGTTCTCCGCGCCGGCGAGCTCGATGTCCGCCGGGATGTAGTGCACTCCCATCTGGGGCGCCTCCTGCACCACGTCCATGACGGTGGTGTCGGGATCGACCAGCAGGTGGTAGACGGTCTTCTCGAGCTCGCCGGGCGGCTTCATGTAGAGCGTGAGGTGGCCCTGCGCGTCGAGATCGATGAGGAGGACCCTCTGGCCTAGCTCCGCCAGCGCCGCGCCCAGGTTGACGGCGGTCGTGGTCTTGCCCACACCACCCTTCTGCATCGCAACTGCGATCGTTCGGGTCAAGAGTGCACCGAGTCTAACCCAAGCCTGGTTCTACCGCCCGGTCCTTACAATGGCCCGCGGATCGATGTTCATAGACGTCGCCGTAGCAGTGCTCATCCTGCTTGCCCTGATCCTGGGCTACCAGCGCGGAGTGATCCAGCCGCTGATGGCCGAGATCTTTTTCTTCGGCACCCTGCTGATCATCTTCCGGTTCCACGACCAGTACACGTCCGAGATGCAGAAGATCGCCCACCTGAACCCGGTCCTGAGCGTGTTCGTGGCCCTGATCCTGGCCGTCATCCTCGGGGCGGTCGGGGGTGCGGTCGGCGGCGCCTTCCACCGCCTGCAGGCGATTCGTGGCATCGACGGCCTGCTCGGCGTCTTCGTCCACGTCCTGGTGACCTTGGTGATCATCTACCTCGGCATCTCGGCCCTGGTCACCCTGGACAACGCCTTCGTCCCGACCGTGAACAAGGCGAGCCTCACGCTCACCCAGGTCAACGACCTGGAGAGCAAGATCCTCTCCAACCCGATCACCGCGGCGATGGTCTCGAAGGACGACCTCGCGGCGCTCAAGAAGGCCGCGTCCACCACCAGCGGCGCCCGCATCGACTCGGTCTCCGGGATCAGCCAGCTCGAGCAGATCTACACCAAGTTCCTCGAGCCGCAGCTGCACAGCTCGCGGACGGTGCCGATCATCCTCGGCTTCGGGCAGCACCTGCCCTTCATCGGCCACGTCGGCCCGAACGACCTGAGTGCCGCGCCGACGCCCAGCCCGGTGACCTGCCCGTCGCCCAGCCCGAAGACCAGCCCGGCGAAGGCAAGCCCGTCGCCGAAGACCAGCCCATCCCCGAAGACGAGCCCTTCGCCGGTCGCCTGCCCGACCAAGTAACTTAGACCCGTGCTTGACCTCGCGCTGACCTCCGACCAGGAGCAGCTGGTCGCGACGGTGCGCGAATTCTGCGCCCGCGAGTTCGCGCCCTCGATCGCCGCCGACGACCGGGCCGGCCGCCACGACCCCGAGATCTTCGCGAAGCTCGCCTCCATCGGCCTGCCAGGCGTGTGCTTTCCACAGCGGTACGGCGGCTTCGGTCTCGACTACCTCTCGCTCGGCCTGGTCTGCGAGGAGCTGGAGTACGTGGATACGGTCTACCGGACTGTTCTCTCGGTCCACGTCGGCCTCGTCGGCATGGGCCTCTACACCTGGGCGACCGAGGATCAGAAGCAGCGTTGGCTCGCGCCGATGGCGCGGGGCGAGAAGCTCGCCTGCTACGGCCTGACCGAGCCCAATGCCGGCTCCGACGTGGCCTCCATGCAGGCGACCGCGCGGCGTAGCGGCCAGGGCTATGTCCTCAACGGCCAGAAGGTGTGGGTGTCCGACGCCGACACGGCCGACTTCATGCTGGTCTTCGCCAAGACCGACCCGAAGGGCGGCTCAAAGGGAGTCTCCGCCTTCATGCTCGATCGCCAGGCGGCCGGCAAGGCGCTGCGCACCGAGCCGATCGAGGACCGTCTTGGCATTCGCGCCGGGGACGTCGGGTCGATCTTCATGTCGGACCTCGAGGTCGACGAGGCCGATCGCATCGGCGACGAAGGCGACGGTTTCAAGATCGCGATGAGCTGCCTCGACAACGGGCGCTACACGGTCGGCGCCGGCGCCACGGGGACGGTGCGCGCGAGCCTCGACGCGTCGGTCAAATACGCGCGCGAGCGCAAGACCTTCGGCCAGGAGATCGGCCGCTACCAACTCGTGCAGCAGATGATCGCGCGCATGTCCCGCGACTATGAGATCTGCCGGCTGCTCTACTTCAAGGTGGCGTACTTGAAGAACAAAGGCATCAGGCACACGCGCGAGGTGTCGATGTGCAAGCAGTACGCCACCGACGCGGCGTTCAACGCGGCACACGACGCCATCGAGGTTCACGGCGCCTACGGCTACTCGGCGGAGTACCCGGTTGAGCGCTTCCTGCGCAACGCCCGCGCGCCGATCATCTACGAGGGCACGCGCGAGGTGCACACGATCCTGCAGGGCGAGTACGCGCTGGGCTACCGCCAGGATCGGCCGACGAAGAAGTCGCTTCCCCCTTACGAACCGGATTGATCGACGTATCGGGCCTGAAGCGGTGGGCCGGTTTGGCGGACGCGCCGGAAGACGCCGCGGTCACCGTGGCCGGCATCCCCTACGACGGCTCGGCGGTGTACCGCAAGGGCGCCGCACAGGCGCCTGAGCGGATCAGATGGCTTTCGGCGGTGATGCCTCCGGTCACCGAGGACGGCCGCCTCCTGACAGGGCTCGCCGTGCATGACATGGGCGATCTGAATGCGGGCTCCGACATCGAATCGGGGTGGACCCATGTGGCCGACCGCCTGGCTGAGGTTCCAGCCGATTCCCTGCTGACGGTCATGGGCGGGGATCACTGCACGGTCATCGCGACGCTCGCCGCTCAGGCTCGGCGACATCCCGACCTGAGGCTGCTGTGGATCGACGCCCACCCCGATCTGTGCGACTTCTCCCGAGGCGGTCGTTGGACCTGCGGCTGCGCCCTGCGCCGGGCACTCGAGGTCGCCGGCATCGCGCCCGACCGGGTCGTGATCGTCGGCGGTCGGGACTACGACCCCGAGGAGATCGACTTCATCCGCGACAACGAAGTGACCCTGGTCGGCGCCCGCGACCTGGCCGGCGACCCGCAGTCGGCGCTCAAGAAGATAACCGAGGCCCTCGCCGGCAGCGAGGTTCACGTCTCCTTCGACATCGACGCGCTGGACCCAGCCTTCGCGCCCGGCACCGAGATCCCGTCGGCCGGCGGGCTCAGCACCCGCGATGCGCTCGAGGTGCTGCACGCGGTCGCCGCCGTCGCGACCTTCGTCGGCCTCGACGTGGTCGAGCTCTCGCCCCCATTCGACAACGGCAACATCACGACGCTGGCCGCGCTAAAGCTCATCTTCGAGTTCTGGGGCATGCACCAAGATCGAAACCGCTGACGTAGTCATCTGCGGCGGGGGCATCAGCGGGTGCGCCCTCGCGTATCAGCTGGCCAGGCGCAACGTCGACGTCCTGCTTCTCGAGCGCGCCGAGCTCGGATCGCAATCCACCGGCAAGTGCGCGGGCGGGGTGCGGCAGCAGTTCTCGAACGAGCCGAACGTGAGGCTTCAGCGGATGTCGGTGCGGATGCTCGAGGCCTTCGAGCAGGAGGTGGGCCACCCGGCCGACTTCCGGCAGATCGGCTACCTGTTCCTGCTCACACAGCCGCAGCAGGTCGAGGACTTTCGCAACAACATGGAGATGTGGCACCGTGTCGGGTTGACCGAGGCGCGCTGGGTCGACCCCGACGAGGCCGCGCGGATCGTGCCGGTGCTCAACGTCGACGACGTCCTCGGCTGCACGTTCTGCCCGACCGACGGAATCGCGAGCCCGGCCGATGTCAACACCGGTTACGCGGCCGCGGCGCGGCGGCTGGGGGCGCGGCTCAAAGAGGGCGTCGAGGTCCTGGGCATCGACGTGGCGGGCGGGCGCGTCCGGGGCGTTCGGACGTCCGCCGGCGAGGTGGCGACCCGACTCGTCTTCAACTGCGCGGGAGCCTGGGCGGCGTCGATCGGCCGCATGGCCGGCCTCGAGATTCCCGTCCTCCCGTACCGCCGGCACATCGCTGTGACGGACACCTTCCCGGCGGTCGGGCGAACCACGCCGATGACCGTCGACTTTCGCACCTCCCTCTACTTCCATCCCGAGGGCGACGGCGTGCTGATGGGGATGAGCGATCGCGACGAGGGACCGGGCTTCTCGACCGACGTGAGCTGGGACTTCATGGAGAGGATGTTCGAGGAGGCCGCCCGGCGAGCGCCGGCGCTGGCCGCGGCGGGGCTGAAGACCGCCTGGGCCGGTCTCTACGAGAGCACCCCGGACCACCAGGCCATCCTCGGGCCGATACCTGAGGTGGAGGGATTCTGGTGCGCGGCGGGGTACAGCGGGCACGGCTTCATGCAGGCGCCGGCCGCCGCCCTCCTCCTGACCCAGCTCCTGCTCGATAAGCGCTCGGAGATCGACATCTCGTCATTCGGGTACGAGCGCTTCGCCCGCGGCTCGCTGGTCAGAGAAAGGAACGTGATCTAGCCCTAGAAATCAGTGCTTTAGCAGCAGCGCCACCAGGATGATGCCCAGCCCTCCCAGCGCCAGCACTCCCGAGCACCCCGCCTGGACGACCGTGTAGACCACGCCCCCGGTCGACCCGTAGGTGGCCGCGATCTCGGCGCGCCGGCGGTACCGGCTCAGCGCCGCGAGCACCCCGCCCACTCCGATCAGGCACGCAAACGCGCCGACCCCGATCCCCGCGGCCTGGTCCCCGCTCACCGGTCTGAGTATCCGCTGCGGTTAGCATTCACGTTCGATGGCGAGGGTCCTGCTGCTCGGCTCCACAGGCTTTTTCGGCCGCGGCGTCGCCCACAAGATGCTGGACGCGGGCCATCAGCTCCGCGTTCTGGTGCGCGACCCGATGAAGGCAGCCGCGTTCAAGGTGCGGGGCGCCCAGGTCATGGTCGGCGACGCCCTCAACCCGGCGTCGGTCGTCCAGGCGGCGCAGGGGACCGAGCACATCGTCAGCCTGGTCGCGGTGCGCCGGAACCGCCCGCAGTCCTTCCTCGAGGTCAACGTCGACGGCCCGCGCATCCTGGGTGAGGCCGCCAAGTCGGCGGGAGCCCGCTCGGTGATCCTGGTCAGCGCCATCGGCGCTCGCCTCGACCCGAAGTACAAGTACCTGACCTCGCGGTGGATGGGGGAGCAGGAGCTCGCCAAGACGGGTGTCGCGGGCACCGTCCTGCGGTTCTCGCTCGTGCTTGCCGAGGAAGGCGGCGCCCTGGACACATTCGAGCGGACGGCGAAGTTCGGCCCAGTGATCGTGATCCCGGGCGATGGCCAGACGCAGTTCCAGCCGATCCTCCGCGAGGATGCGTCGCGGTGCGTCGTCGAGGCGATCGGCAAAGCCGACCTGCTGGGCAAGATCATCGAGCTCGGGGGCCCCGAGGTCGTCACCTTCGAGACGATCTACGGTTGGTTTCTCCAGGCCCGCCATATCAAAAAGCCGAAGCTCCACCTGATGCCAGAGCTCTTGATGCCGGGCGCAGCCGTGATGGAGCTGCTCGCCACGGATCCGCTGATCACCCCCGACGAGATCAGGACCGGGCTCCTGGCCAACGTCGCGGACGGGCTCGACTCCGTGACCGCGCATTTCGGCTGGAGGCCCTCGGCGCCGAGCTCGTGGGCACCGACCGCCTGGCAGATCAAGCGCCGCTGAAGATTCGGGCGTTCTTCGCCCTCCCCCTGCCGGAACGGCAGCGCGAGGACCTGATTCGGTTTCTGGAGCAGTGCGCCGCCGCAGCCCCTGAATTTCGCTGGGCGGCGGCCGGCAATCTCCACCTCACGCTCCGCTTCATCGGCAGTGTCGAGCGCGACCTGGTGGAGGGAATCGCCGACCGGCTCGACGGGTCCGCCGGCACGGCCTTCGAGATCGCCCTCGGCGGCGTCGGCACATTCCGCCGAGGCCGGCTGGCGCGGGTGGTCTGGCTCGGAGTGCTCTCTGGCGCCGAACCCATGCGCCTGCTCGCGGAGCGTGTCGAATCTGAGTGCCGGGCCGCCGGGCTGGAGCCCGAGACACGGGCCTTCAAGCCGCACCTCACGCTGGCGCGAGCCCGAGCTCGTGACGGCGCGTCGGTCCCCGACCTGCCCGTGCTGCCCGGGCTCGAGCCCTGGCGGGCGACTGAGCTGATCCTCTACTCGAGTCACCTCCAGCGGGCCGGCGCGGTCCACGAGCCGATCCGGTCGATTCCGCTTACTTCAGGGAGCTGACCCCCGCCTCGGCGCACTCGAGGTCCTGCTCGGGCTTGCCTCCGCTGACGCCCACGGCTCCCAGCACGACCGAGTCCTTGGTGATGAGCACCGAGCCAAGGCCGGGCACGATGCGCGAACGGCCCATGCCGCTGACCGCATTGAAGAACGCCGGGCGGTCGTTCGCCATCGTCAGCAGCGAGCCGCCGTCGCGGTAGAACAGCGCGGCGCCGACCGCCTTGCCCTCGGCGACCTGCGGCGTGATCGGGGCCGCGCCATCCATGCGCTGCAGCGCCAGCAGGTTGGCGCCGGCGTCGACCACCGCGATGGAGACGCGGATGCCGAGCGTGGCGGCGTGTTCCCGCGCCTCGCGCATGACCGATTCCGCGTCCGCGAGGCTAAGCGCCATGGAAACAAAATTGTTAGCTTCCCGGAGGCTACTTGTTATGGGTTGGCGGCGAACTTACTTTCGTGCTTGCACTGTCGAACGGCTACCCATAGAGTTTGTTTCGGCCCCGAGGGAAACGTTCGAAAGGGCAGGAGCAGGCCGCAAGGCAGGCGCCAGTCCTCGAGAGGCGATCCGTCGGGGTCATTTCTTTTCTCCTCCTCTCCCTCGAGGGAGAGGGTCGGGTGAGGGTGATCAATCCTCCCTTCTGGCGAGGAACTGCTGATCCTCGCGTTAGGCTTCACCGAAACCGACAGTGAAGATCGCCCCTCGCAACACGAAGCACGCCCGCCAGGCCGCCGCCACGGGTCTCGAGGTCTCGATCGTCATGCCATGCCTCAACGAGGCCGAGACGCTGGCGCGCTGCATCCAGACCGCCCAGCGTGCGCTCGACGAGGGCGGTTTCACCGGCGAGGTGGTGATCGCGGACAACGGCAGCACTGACGGTTCCGTCGCCATCGCCAGGGAGCTGGGCGCTCGCGTGGTCGACGTGCCTCGCAAGGGCTACGGCAACGCGCTGATCGGCGGCATCGAGGCCGCCGAGGGCGCGTTCGTGATCATGGGCGACGCCGACGAGAGCTACGACTTCGGAGCGATCGGTCCATTCATCGCCAGGCTGAGCGCCGGCGACGACCTGGTCGTCGGCAACCGGTTCCTCGGCGGCATCGAGCCGGGCGCGATGCCATGGTCGCATCGTTGGCTGGGCAACCCGGTCCTGACCCGCATCAGCCGGATCTTCTTCCACGCCCCGATCGGAGACACCCACTGCGGGCTTCGCGCGTTTCGCAAGGACGCGTTCGAGCGGATGCAGCTGCGCGCCGCGGGCATGGAGTTCGCGAGCGAGATGGTGATCAAAGCCTCGCTCAAGGGCATGCGCATCAGCGAGGTCCCGGTGGTGCTGCGGCCGGACGGCCGCTCGCGTCCGCCCCATCTGCGCACGTGGCGCGACGGCTGGCGCCACCTCCGCTTCATGCTGCTGTTCAGCCCGCGCTGGCTGTTTCTCTATCCGGGCCTGGCGCTGTTCAGCGTCAGCCTGCTCACGGGCGCCGCGCTCGAGACAGGACCCAAGAGGATCGGTCCCTTCGGCCTCGACATCCACACCCTTTTGTTCGCAGGCTTCGGCTGCCTCATCGGTTACCAGCTGATCGTGTTTGCGGTTTTCACCAAGGTGTTCGCCATGCGCGAAGGTTTCCATCCTCCCAATCAGGCCTACGAGGCGATGTTCCGATATGTCCGGCTGGAAACGGGCCTGGCGATCGGCGTGATCATGTTTGTGCTCGGGGTGGCCGGCAGCATCATTGCGCTGGTCACCTGGCAGTCGGTTGGATTCGGCGCGCTCGACCCAAGAGTGACAATGCGGGAGATCATCCCGACCGCCGTGCTTCTCACCCTGGGCGTGCAAACCGTCTTTGCCAGCTTCTTCCTAAGCATCCTGGGCATCGACGACGACACCGATTCCGGCTGAAGCATTGGCTGCGATCCGGCGACATCCGCTGGTGGCCGCGTATGTCGTTGCTTTGGTGCCGGCCTTGCTGATGGCGATTACGCAGCCCGTCTGGTCGCTCGTCGACGAGGCCCATCACGCTGACTACATCGTCCAGCTGAGTCACGGGTTGTATCCCGTGGCCAACATGACGCTCATCGATCCGGAAACCCTTCGCGTCATGGAGTCGAGCGGGGTGTTCAGCGAATTCGCTCTGCCCGGCACGTACCCGGCACCCGACCTCACAGATGTCGGCACGCCCCCGACCCGGATGTCCGACCGGGCCAACGCCGCCTGGATGCGCAGGCACCTGTGGCAGCTGTCGTCGGAATCGATCCAGCCACCCCTGTACTACCTGTCGATGGGGCCGGTGTGGTGGGTGGCCGATGGGTTGGGTGGACCTTTCGCAGCCATCTACGCAATTCGCATAATCAGCGCTTT
>Ga0207646_10000419_pt1 | contig 56715 bp, 63 predicted proteins | sample KBSK5502metaG_FD_184343 | JGI IMG/M metagenome (GOLD analysis project Ga0207646, IMG submission 184343) | Corn, switchgrass and miscanthus rhizosphere microbial communities from Kellogg Biological Station, Michigan, USA - KBS K5-50-2 metaG... | ecosystem: Host-associated > Plants > Roots >...
AACCGGAAGCAGGACGAGCTCGAGGTATGTCAGCGAGGCCGCGTGCCGCAATCCCTCCTTGTCCACCAGCGTGTACCCGGCGATCGCGCAGCCGATCGCCAGCGCGATGAGCACGCCGTCCGGTCCCCGCCGGATCCCGCGCACGAGCACGACTCCGATGGCCACGAGACAGACCCCGACTGCCGACAGCGCCGAGATCTGGCGGCCCAGGACGACGGCCGTCCCGAGCAGTACGAGCAGGGGAGCGGAGCCACGCGCGATCGGGTAGACGACCGAGAGCTCTCGCCGCCCGTATGCAGTGACGAGCAGCGCGAAGTACACGCCCTCGAGTGCGGCCGAGGCGGCGACGTACGGCGCCACCGCCCACGAGGCCGACCACGTCACGGCGACCACCGGCGCGAACAGGAGCACAGAAAGCCCGAGGACGACCGCGGTGCGAGCTTCGACGTTCTCCGACCCGCGCAAGAAGACGTTCCAGCCGGCGTGGAGAAAGGCCGCCGCGAGGGCGAGCGCGAGTCCGTCAGCCGGCACTGGCCGCGGCGAGGAACGAGCGGCAGATGCGGCGCCCGAGCTCGTTCCAGCCGCCGATGCGCCGGCGGGTCTCCGTGCGCAGAGCCTCGGGATCGGGTGCGGGGTCGCTCTCGTCGCCGATCCAGAGGTCGACCTGCGGCTCCGTCACCTCGGGATGGAACTGGACTCCCCACAGCGTCTCGCCGAGGCGGAAGCCCTGGAGCGACGCTGTGTTTCGCGCGAGCTCGACTGCTCCCTCCGGCAGGCCGTGCCCGTAGTGGTGCCACTGGAACGCCTCGAACCGGGCCGGCAGGACCGAGAGAACGGGATCGGTCGTTCCCGCTTCGGTCAGCTCGACCTCGCTCCAGCCGATCTCGGGCTCGGCGAGCGGCCCGACCTCGGCGCCCGCCGCCCGCGCGAGGAGCTGCGACCCGAGACAGACGCCGAGCGTCGGCACTCCCGACTCCAGTAACTCACCGAGCCAGCGCGCCTCGTCGCGCAGCCACGGATGCCGGTCATCCTGGTCGATGTGCATGCCGCCGCCGAAGACGAACACCGCGCCGTACTCGTCGAGCGGGCGCGGCAGCACAGTGCCCCGGTCGAAGCTCCATTCCTCGAGGCGGTGGCCGGCCTCGACGACGAGCGGAGCGAAGAGCTCCGTGCCGGCGTCCTCCCCATGCACGATCGACAGCACGTTCATCGCGCCACCCTACGTTCCGCCGCTCGCCGCGATCCTGTTCACGTCGAGGAGCCGTCGCAGCTGCCGGGCGTTGGTAGCCGCCTGCGCGACGCGGCCCAGTGGGTTGTCGGGATCCTCCGACGAGGCGTTGTTGTTGAAGAAGGCATAGGCCTGCTCGGACTCGCCGGCGAGCTCGCGCAGCGGCCCGACCCACTCGCCGAGCTCCTCGTCGGAGTAGAGGTAGTCGAAGCGCTCGGCCGCCGAGCCGCCGCGCTTGTTCCAGGTCGCGAGGTTGCGGCCGTGGAAGCGGACGTAGGTCGTGTGCGACGTCGTCGCGACGATCGTCGGCACGAGATTGCGCGCGGTGTCCGAGCGCGGGGCGTCGACGACGACGTACCCCGCACCGATCCGCTCGAGGAAGGCGAGGCTCGCCGCGCGGTTGTCGTCGTCCAGCCACGAGCGGTGCCGGAACTCGACCAGCATCTCGTCGCCGCCCACCTGCTCGCGCGCCCACTCGAGGTAGTCCAGCGACGCCTCCTTGAACACGACGTAGGGCGGAAGCTGGAAGAGAATGCCGCCGAGCTTGCCCGCGGCTCGGAGGGGCTCGAGCACTTCGAGGAAGCGACGGAAGATCTCGCCGCGTAGCTCGCGCGGCGGCCGGTCGACGCGGCCACGCTCGTCGACGGGCATCTCCTCGCGGAGGTCTTCGGGAATCGCCTCGGCCTTGACCGGATGCCGCGTCATGAGGCCGAACGCCTTGACGTGCATCGTGAACTCGTCCGGCGTCCGCTCGGCCCAGCCCTGCACCATCGACTCGATCGGCAGCCGGTAAAAGGTCGAGTCGACCTCGACCGTGTCGAAGTGCTCGGCGTACCAGGCCAGCCGCTCCTTCGGCGGCAGCTTCGGCGGGTAGAAGTACTTCGAGAGCGCCTCGTCGGCCCACGAGCAGGTACCGATGCGAACGGTCGCGGCCATGCCGCGGAAGCTACCGCTCTACTTCGAGACGGCGCGCTTGAGCAGCGACAGGTTCAACGTGATGCGGCCGATCTTGATCGCCACGGCGGTGCCGTTGATCGGCGCATAGACGCCGTCTGCCGTGGTCATGCCCACCGTGACGACGAGCCGCTTGCCGCGCGGGAGAAGGACGGCCTGATTGCTGAGCGGGATCCGTATGACCCCTGCCGCATTGGCCACGCGGGCGGCGCCGAAAGTCACCGGCGTCTTGTTTCCCTTGACGGAGATCGTCGCCCTGATCTGCTTGGAATCTGGGCGATGGTTCGAGTAGCGGATGCTGAGCGAGCCGTCACCGAATGTCTCGAACGGCCCGCCGGTGGGTCGTACGCGTCGCGTGACCGTTCCCATCCCGGCCAGTTGCTTCGTTCCCGGCAGGTTCACGCTCAAGCGCCGTGTGGCCGGAAGGCCCTTGTAGACGTTCGTCTTGCCGTCCCAGGGATCGTGTGCGAGCTCGACCCCGCCGCCGACCACGTTCGGCCCGCCTGCCAGGTAGTGCTCGAACCAGCCTACGACCTCGGTGAAATAAGTCGGCTGCTCGGCGGCCGGATTCTTGGCCGGGGCGTGGCCGAGGTCGCCGAGATACAGCCGCTTGGGTCCGGCGAGCAGCTTGTACGCGCCGACCGCCTGGTCCAGGTCGAACAGGAAGTCGTGTCGGCCCTGCAGCAACAGCGTCGGAACGGTGAGTGAGTGGAGCTTGGGACGCGAGGAACGGGCCGCCTCGATGCTGTCGACGACCGCGTTGACGTCGTAGTCGAAGAGATCTTGCAGCGGCGTGAGCGAGGGGTCCCACCGGGAGAGCGGGACGGCCTGGTCGAACGCGGCGAGCTCGCCGGTCTTCGGCACGCCGTTCGGGTTCAGGGCCTGCCCGAGGTCGGTCCACGTGATCGCCGGCACGATCGCCTTGAACGGAACGCCGGCAGCAGCTGCGTTCCAGACCTCTCCGCCTCCGAGCGAGAGGCCGAGGGCGCCGATCTGCGTGTCCGAGACGTCGGGTTGCCCGGCGAACCAGGTAAAGAGGTCCTGCGCGTCCTGCACGTCTCTCGGCCCGTCGAGGCCGAACTTGCCGCCGGAGGCACCGGTTCCGCGGGCGTCGCAGGCAAGTGCGGCGAAACCGAGCTGCGCCAGCGCGCTGCCGTATGGCTCCATCGCGGTGTGCGAGTCCCCGAGGCCGTGGAAGAGGATGACTCCGGGAAAGCCTCCGGCCGGCAGGCTCGCGTTCGGGATGATGTAGGCGCACGCCAGCGGCGTTGCGTCCGAAGCCTGGATCGTGACCTCGTGCCATCCGCTCGTAGCAGCCGCCGGGCGGGCGTACGTCGCCGCCCCGGCACACGCGAGCGCCGCGACCGTCAAAGCCAGGAAGACCCGAACGCGACCCACCAATCCGCACGCTAGCGCGCATTTACGATGCGCGCTATGGACTCGCGGCCCGTGGGCGTCTTCGACTCCGGCGTTGGAGGGCTGACTGTCCTCCACGAGTGCCTCGTGACGATGCCGAACGAGGATTTCGTCTACCTCGGTGACCATGCGCGCCTCCCGTACGGGCCGCGGCCGCTGGCGGAGATTCGCCGCTATGCGCGCGAGATCGGCGCCTACCTCGAGCAGCAGGACGTGAAGCTCATCCTCGTCGCGTGCAACGCCGCGACCTCGGCGGCGCTGCCCCGGCTGCAGGAGGAGCTGACGGTGCCGGTCGTAGGCGTCATCACGCCCGAGGCACACGCGGCTGTGCAGGCGACGCGCAACCGGCGCGTCGGTCTCCTCGCCACCGCGGCGACCGTCGAGGCGGGTCGCTATGCCGAGCTCGTCCACGCGCTCGACGCCGGCATCTCCTTCTTCCCGGTCGCGTGTCCGCAGCTCGTGCCGTTGATCGAGGGCGACGATCCGTACGGCGAGGAGACCGAGCGGGCCGTCCGAGAATACGCGGCGCCGCTGCAGACGGAAGATGTCGACACCGTGATCCTCGGCTGCACGCACTACCCGCTCATCCGCAAGCTCTTCGAGCGCGTGTTCGGCCGCGATGTGACCCTCGTCTTCTCGGCGGAGGAGACTGCCCGCGAGGTGGCCGAGACGCTCGCGCGCAAGGGCGTGGAGAACGATCACGGCCGCGTCGGTGCATATCGGTTCCTCACGACCGGAGACCCCGATGCCTTCCGTGAGCTCGGGCGTCGCTTTCTCCAGCTGCCGGTGCGCGAGGTCGAGCACGTCACCGTGGCGACGCTGGAAGGGGCGGCCGCGTGAGCGCGCGCGAAGCCGGCCGGAAGCCGGACCAGCTCCGCACGATCTCGTTCGAGGCGGACTACCTCGAGAACCCGCACGGCTCGGTCGTGATCACGCAGGGGAGGACGAAGGTTCTGTGCACGGCCATGGTCGAGGAGGACATCCCTCGCTGGCTGCGCGGCCAGGGTCGCGGCTGGATCACCGCCGAGTACTCGCTTCTGCCCGCGTCGACCGGCGACCGCGTCCAGCGTGAGGCGGCGCGCGGCAAGCAGCAGGGGCGAACGGTCGAGATCCAGCGGCTGATCGGCCGCGCAATCCGCGCGGTGGCCGACTTCGACGCGCTGGGCGAGCGGACATTGTGGCTCGACTGCGATGTCCTCCAGGCCGACGGCGGCACCCGCTGTGCGGCGATCTGCGGCGCGTACGTCGCCGCGATGCGCGCGCTCGACCGTTTCGGGCTCTCTCGCACGTTCCGCGACTCCGTCGCAGCTGTCTCGGTCGGCGTCGTGGAGGGCATGCCGCTGCTCGATCTCGACTACAGCGAAGACTCGAGCGCCGACACCGACATGAACGTCGTGATGACAGGCGACGGACGCCTCGTCGAGGTACAGGCGACGGCCGAGCGCGAACCCTTCGCGCGCGAGACGCTCGACGAGATGCTCGAGCTGGCGGCGGCCGGGATCGGCGAGATCGCAGCGCTCCAGGCGGAGGCGGTCGCGCTTGAGCGTCCTTAGCGCGCTCGTCACGCCGCCGACCATCGGCTGGGCAGAGGTGCTGCTCCGGCTCTTCGTTGCGGCGGTGCTCGGCGGCGCGATCGGTCTCGAACGCGAGCTGCGCGAGCGGCAGGCGGGGCTGCGCACGCACCTGATCGTTTCGGTGGGGGCGGCGCTGTTCACCCTCGTCTCGGCGTATGGGTTCACCGACTGGGGGGTCAGGGTCGACCCGACCCGGATCGCGGCGCAGATCGTGACCGGTATCGGCTTCCTAGGAGCGGGCGCGATCATCCGGCAGGGCCTCTCGGTGCGCGGCTTGACCACCGCCGCGACGCTGTGGCTGGTGGCCGCGATCGGCATGGCGGCCGGTGCCGGCTACTGGGAGGGAGCGCTGATCGCGACGTTCGGCGCGATCATCATGCTCGGACCGCTCCGGACCGTCGCCTACCGCTTCCTCACTCGCTTCCGGCCCGCGCTCGATCGGCTCCTGGTGGAGCTCCCGGCCGGCGGCAGCCCGGTGCCTATTATCGACGCGATCGAACGGCAGGGCGCCCACGTGGTCTCGCTCGACATCGCGCAGGAGGGGGACCGACGCTCGGTCGCTGTCGATCTCCAACTCGAGGCGGGATCGGCGCCGGCGGTCGTCGCCGGCGTCGCCGAGATCGACGGCGTCCTCGAGGTGCGCTGGATGGAATGAGGGCCGTCCTCTGCTCGCGCAATCCGCACAAGGCACGCGAGCTGGAGCAGCTCCTGCCGGGCTGGACGCTCGAATCGCTCGACCGCGACGACTACCCGCCGGAGACCGGCGCGACGTATTACGAGAACGCGGCACTCAAGGCGCGTTTCGGCCATGAGCAGACGGACGGCTGGGTCCTCGCGGAGGACTCGGGCCTCGAGGTCGAGGCGCTCGACGGCCGCCCCGGCATCCACTCGGCCCGCTACGCGCCCGAAGGCGCGGCGGCGGTCGCCAAGCTGCTCGGGGAGCTCGAGGGCATCGAGGACCGCGACGCGCGCTATGTCTCCGAGCTTGTGCTGCTCTCCCCGGACGGACGCGAGCTGCGTGGCACTGGCACGCTCGAGGGGCGGATTGCGCTCGAGCCGGCGGGCAGCGAGGGCTTCGGCTACGACCCGATCTTCGTCCCGGACGGCGAGGCCTGGACGGTCGCCGAGCTCGGCGACAAATGGAAGGCCGACAACTCCCACCGTGCCCGGGCCGCGCACGCACTGCTCGAGGCGCTCAGCGCCTGAGTCGCGACCTTTCTACGCCGGTGGAGCCTCCTCGCGCCCCGCCAGTGCGAGTGACGCAGGCGCGCTCTGGCGACGCTCTCGCCACCACCAGTTGATCTCGGCGCCGAACACGATCACGTTGGCCATCACGTAGAGCCAGACGATGAGGATCGCCGGGGCGCCGAGCGTCCGGAGCGTGAGGTTGACGCTGGCGTGGCGAACGAAGAACGGCAGCGCCAGGAAGGACACCTCGAGGACGACGGAGCAGGTGATCGCGCCGGGCAGCGCCTCCATCCAACTGACCTTCGTATTCGGCAGCCAGTAGTAGATAACGAGCAGGAACACGAAGACTCCGGCGAGCGACGCACCGATCGACACGACGTAGGCGACCGCCGAGCTGTCGGCGAACCGGAGGTGGTGCTTCAGCACGCTCGCGCCGAACGCGCCGACGACGAGGCTGACGAAGAGCGTGGTGAGGACGCTCGCCATCAGCGCGGCCGCGATCCCCTTCCCGCGGAGGAAGCGCCGGTTGGGCAGTCCGTAGACGATGTTGAACGACGACTCGAGCGCGCTGAAGAACGAGAGCGACGACCAGAGGAGGCCGACGCCGCCGATGATCCCGAGTGCCGCGGCGTTGTTCTGCACCCTGTTGACGAGGTGGACGATCTCCTCGACCGACGTGCCGGGGAACACGTGCTTCAGCTCCTTGACGAAGAAGTCCGACGCCTCGGCGCGGTGGGCGAGGCCGAACAGTGCGAGCGCGAGGAAGACGAGGGGCACGAACGAGAGGAGCGCGAAGTACGCGACCATGGCCGCGAGATGGGTCCCGCGATCCTCGAAGAACTTGTGTACGAGTTGGCGCCGGCGGATGCGCACGGGGGAAGAGTCTGCACCTTGATACCGTCGGAGCGATGGATGCGGCAGCCGCTCTCGCCGATCTTGTCGAGATTTCGCCGCAAATCGAGGCGGCCGCGGTGCTGTCCGGCGACGGCGAGCTCGCCGGCTCGGTGGGCATCCCCGAGGCGCGTGCGGGCGTTCTCGCACGTGCGGTGGGTGAGCTGCTCGACGGCGCCGCTGCGTTCCGCACCGACCGGGGTCGCGTCACCCAGCTCCGCGCAGAGCTCGCCGGAGGCGACGTGTTCGCCGTCGCGGCGGAGGAGCGCGCGATCGTCGCCGTAGCGCGCGGCCGGTCCACGCCGGGCCTGGTCTTCTACGACCTCAAGCGCTGCCTCGCAGCGGTGGCGGATGAAACGTAGGTCGCTCGCGGTGGCCGGCTTCGCGAGCGGAGCGCTCGCGGGGACAGCCGCCTACCGGCACTGGTTCGGCGGGAACCGTGAGCGCCTCGACGTCTACTTCGACGACGGCTCCTTCGTCACGTTCGGAGCGGGCTCGCCGGAGGCGGCGCGGCTGCTGCCCCTGGCCCGCCAGGTCCTCCTGGCAGCTGGACGGAAATGAACGACGCGGAGCTCCGTGAGGCGATCGTCTCGGCGGCCTACCTCGAGGGCGACTTCGTCCTGCGCTCCGGCAAGCGCTCGCGCTACTACCTCGACAAGTTCCGTTTCGAGACGCGGCCGGACATCCTCGGCGCGCTCGGTGACCGGATCGCCGCCGCCGTGCGCGAGCACGAGCCGCAGGCTGTCCGGCTGGCGGCGCCCGTGCTCGGCGCCGTGCCGCTCGCCGCGGCCGCCTCGCTGGCCGGCGGCCTGCCGTTCGTGATCGTCCGCGACGAGGCAAAGGCCTACGGCACCGCGAACCGGCTCGAGGGCGCCTTCGAGCAAGGCGAGGTCGTGTGCCTGGTGGAGGACATCGTGACCTCGGGCGGTGCGCTCGTCGAGTCGATCTCGGCCGTCCGTGAGGCCGGTCTCGTCGTCCGTTCGGCCGTCTGTGTGATCGATCGGGAAGAGGGCGGAGCGGACGCCCTCGCGCGCCTGGCCGTGCGTTTGCGACCCCTCTTCCGGGCAGGAGACTTGCTGCAAGGCACGAAAACCCCCGCAAAACCGCATGGTTGAGCCGCAAACGCGGAGTTGGTAGGGTCGTTCAGGCCCAGCAAGCGATCTACGACTGGAGGAGAGAGTGACGAAGCAGGAGTTTGTTTCTGAGGTGGCCCGCCGCGCGCAGCTATCCAACCGCGACGCTGGCAAGGCCGTCGACGCGTTCCTCGAGACCATCACGGACACGCTGAAGGGCAGAGGTGAGGTCACGTTCACGGGGTTCGGCAAGTTCTCGACCTCGAATCGCGCAGCTCGGACAGGGGTCAATCCACGCAACCCGACCGAGAAGGTTCACATCCCGGCAGCGACCGTCCCGAAGTTCTCGGCCGGCAGCGGCCTCAAGACGGCCGTCAAGAGCGGGGGATCGTCCTACTAGCGACAGCCAAAGTCTCCTCCGAGGATCGAGAGGCCGCCTTCGGGCGGCCTCTTCGTTTTGGGACTCCTCGTCTCGGGCGGCTCGTATCCTGGTGGGTATGAGCGGAGCGGGTCATTTCGGGGATCGGCTCGCCGCCGCGGTGGAACGCAAGGGCGCGCCGCTCTGCGTCGGGCTCGATCCGGATCCGGCGCTGATGCCCGAGGGGCTCGGCGTTGTCGAGTTCTGTCGTGGGATCGTCGACGCCGTCGCGGGAACCGCGGTCGCGGTCAAGCCGCAGGCGGCGTTCTTCGAGGCGCAGGGGCGAGAGGGCTGGTCCGCACTCACCGAGGTCTGCAGCTACGCGCGGGAGGCGGGCTTGCTCGTGATCGTCGACGCGAAGCGGGGTGACGTCCCCACGACGGCCCGCGCCTACGTCGCCGCATTTGCGCCACTGGCTGACGCGGTCACCGTAAATCCCTACCTCGGCTACGACTCCCTCGAGCCGTTCTTCGCGCGCGACGGGCTCGGCGTCTTCGTCCTCGTCAAGACGTCGAACCCGAGCAGCGCCGACCTCCAGGATCTACCGCTGGCGGACGGGCGTCCCGTCTGGCAGCACGTTGCGGGGCTCGTGGACAGCTGGGGAGCCGACCTTGTCGGCGCGAGCGGGCTCTCCTCTGTCGGCGCGGTCGTCGGGGCGACCTTTCCGCGGGAGGTGGCCGAGGCCCGGCAGCTGCTGCCCCGGTCCGTGCTCCTGCTGCCCGGAGTCGGTGCCCAGGGAGCGCGCGCCGAGGAACTCACCGAGGCGTTCTCGGTCGGCCCGGCGGGCGCGCTCGTCTCCGCTTCGCGTTCCGTGCTCTACGCCGATCGAGGCGCGGGCTGGCAGGAGGCGGCGGCAGCCGAGGCCGAGCGCCTCGCCCGCGAGTTGCGCATCGTCGCAGCTGTGGGCTGAGGCGTGGACCGAAGTCGCGTCACCCACTGGGCAGCGCCCGTCGCCTTTCTCGCGGTGGTCACGATCGGAGTTCTCGTCATCCGCGCGGGATTCCAGCACGGCGCGCACCGCCACCCGCAGACGCCGACCACGACTGTCACCTCGAAGAAGAAGACGCATACGCACGGCCGTACGCGGCAGCACGTGCGCACGTACGTCGTCGTGTCCGGCGACACGCTGGCCGGGATCGCGGCCAAGACGGGAACGACGGTCGCCAACCTCGAACACCTCAATCCCGGCGTCGACCCGACAGCCCTCCGCGTCGGTCAGAGGATCCGCGTCCAGTAACCTCCGCTCCGGCGTGGTGCACCGGCAGTGATCGTCACCGTAACCCTCAACGCCGCGGTCGACCGCACGCTGACCGTCCCGAACTTCCAGTTCGGTCACCGACACCGGGCGAGCAGCAGCCTCACGAGCGCCGGCGGCAAGGGCGTCAACGTCGCACGGGCGCTGAAGCGGCTGGACACGCCGGTGGTCGCCACCGGTCTCGCCGGTGGCCGCACCGGCGACCGGATCGTCGAGGATCTCGGTCTCGAGGGGATCCTCAGCGACTTCGTCCGCATCTCCGACGAGTCGCGCACCTCGATCGCCGTCGTCGACCCGACCGCAGGCGCGCTGACCGAGGTCTACGAGTGGGGCCCGGCGGTCCGGCCCGAGGAGCTGCGGATGCTGTCCGACAAGCTCCACTACCTCTCGCGCGTGGCGAGCTTCGTCGTCTTTTCCGGCTCCCTGCCGCGTGACGTCGAGAACGACTTCTACGCCCACGCGATCCACGATCTGGCGCGGCGCGGCATCAAATGCGTGCTCGACTGCGAGGGAGAGCCGCTGCGGCTGGGCGTCGAGGCCGAGCCGTATCTCGTCTCACCGAACCAGCAGGAGGCCGAGAGCCTGGTGGGGCAGGAGTTCATGGACGAGGAGGACTTCGTGATGGCGCTCGACACGATCGCCGACCTCGGAGCACGCAACGTCCTCATCACCCAGGAGACCGCGTGCTTCGCGCTCGTGCGCGAGGAACGGCGTGTGCAGCGCTTCCGCGCATCGATCCCGCGCGTCGAGCCGATCGCACCGGTCGGTGCGGGGGACGTCCTCCTCGGCGGCTATCTGTCGGAGCGCTTCAACGGCCGCCCGGTCGGCGACGCGCTGCGGAGGGCGGTTGGTTGCGCGGCTGCCTCGGTCGTCGAGCTCGGGGCCGGTCGGTTCGACCCGCGTGAGGCTTCTCGCCTCGCGAGTGGCGTCGAGATCGTCGAGCTCGCGCCGGTCGAGGCTTAGCCGACCGCGAGAGCGCGGAGGCGGCCGCCGACGCCGTGGTTCTCCGCCCAGATGAGCCGGCCGTGGGCGAGCGAGAGGCCGACTGTGTTCAGCCCGGTCTGGATGAGCTTCGCGTTGTGGCCGGTGTGCGTGGAGACGTCGCGCAACAGGCGGCCGACGCGGTAGACGATGAGCTGGTCGCTCGCGGCGAGCTCCGGAGCCGCGCGCGAGGAGACGAGCGCGCTGCCCAGCTTCGTCCCGTCGGTGGCCGAGAACCACGAGATCCTGTCGCGGGGACCGGCCTGGGTTGTGAGAACGGCCATCACGTTGGAGGAAAGCGCGATTGCGATCGGGATCCCGTGCACGACCGGCTGGCCCAGGACGCTTCCTGTCGTGGCGTCCACTATGGGGAGCGAGCTGTTGGTGTTCGCCGAGGGGCGGCCGGCCTTCACGGTCGTCGCGGGGATGTAGGCGATGCGTCCGGCGGCTGTCGCGAGCTGGAGCGCAGGCTGTGCCCCCGGCAGCGGCGTGTCGCCAGTACGCGTGACGATGTCGATCCCGCCGTCCGCGATCTTCTGCTTGCAGGAGCCGCCCGAGAGGCAGTCGGTCGGGTTCACGTACTCGACGTCCTCCCATGAGTAGGCGAGCGTCTTGCCTGCTCCGGCGACCCCGCCGAGCCAGTCTCCGGTGCCGTCGCCCGCGTGGGCCAGCTGCCTCACTCGCCGCTGAGGCCCACCGGCCGTGGCGGCCATGACGAAGTCGCTCGGCGCGGGCCCGTTCCCGTGCAATGTCCAGAGCGCTGTCGAAATGTGGGCCGCGACGGCGAGCTGCGGCTGTCCGGGCGTGAGCTGCCACGTGCAGGTCATGCTCCCGGCCGAGGGCTGGGGGAGGCTCCGGTCGGGCTTCCCCGGCGAGAGGATGTGCACGAGATTGCAGCCCTTGGTGCCGCCGGATGTGAACCACGCGGCCATGTTGTTGTTCTGCGCGATCGCCACGATCGGTCCACCCGTGCTCTTCCGCAGGGTGTGGGCAGTCGGACGGCCTGCGACCGCCGAGCCGGCGAGCAGGAGCAATCCGGCGGTGGCGAGCAAGAACCGCACGGGCAGACGGTATCTGCGGCCTGTTAGGACGTTGTCAACGCTGCTTGTTACCCTGCCCTTCTTGACGGAGCGTGTAGCAGCCGAGCTGAACGCCGACGACGTCCAGCGGCTGCTGGAGCTTGACCGGAAGTTCGGCCAGGAAGGGCTCACCTTCGACGACGTGCTCCTCGTCCCGGCCGAGTCTCACGTCCTCCCGAACGACGTCTCGACGCGCGCCCGCCTCACACCGTCGATCGACCTCGCGATCCCGATCGTCTCGGCGGCGATGGACACCGTGACCGAGGCGCGACTCGCCATCGCACTCGCGCGCGAGGGCGGAATCGGCATCCTGCACCGCAACCTCTCGATCGAGGGGCAGGTCGCCGAGGTCGACAAGGTGAAGCGCTCGGAGTCGGGGATGATCGTCGAGCCCGTGACGCTGCCGCCCGACGCGCCCGTGCGCGGCGCCGTCGAGTTGATGGCGCGGTACAAGGTCTCGGGCGTCCCGATCACGGATGGGGAAGGCGTCCTCGTCGGCATCCTCACGAACCGGGACCTCCGCTTCGAGAACGACGTCGACCAGCCGGTCTCGGCGCTCATGACCGCGCGCAACCTCGTCACCGCCCCCGTCGGCACGACGCTCGCTGAAGCGGAGGAGATCCTCCACCGCAACAAGATCGAGAAGCTCCCGGTGGTCGACGCCGACGGACGGTTGCGCGGCCTGATCACGGTCAAGGACATCCAGAAGAAGATCGAGTTCCCGGAGGCGACGAAGGACGACCAGGGGCGGCTGCGTGTGGGGGCCGCCGTCGGGGTCGGGCCTGACGCGCTCGAACGGGCTCAGGCGCTCGTCGGCGGGGGAGCAGACGTGGTCGTCGTCGACACGGCGCACGGCCACTCCGTGGGCGTGATCGAGATGGTGCGGCGGATCAAGGACGCGGTCGCAGTCGAAGTCGTCGCCGGCAACATCGCGACGGCCGAGGCAGCGCGAGCGCTCGTCGACGCTGGTGCGGACGCGGTCAAGGTCGGGATCGGGCCGTCGGGGATCTGCACGACGCGGGTCGTCGCGGGAGTCGGCGTACCGCAGATCAGCGCCGTCCACGACGTGGCGAGCGTGGTCGCGGAAAGCGGCGTGCCGGTCATCGCAGACGGTGGCATCACGTCGTCAGGCGACATCGCGAAGGCGATCGGGGCCGGCGCCGACGCGGTCATGCTCGGCGGCATGCTCGCGGGCACCGACGAGACACCCGGCGACGTGGTGCTCGCCCAGGGCGAGCGGTTCAAGGAGTACCGCGGCATGGGCTCGCTCGGCGCGATGAAGGCGCGCGGCTTCTCCAAGGACCGCTACTTCCAGGGCGATGTCGAGGACGTCGAGAAGCTGATCCCGGAAGGGATCGAGGGGCGCGTCGGCTACAAGGGTCCGCTGCAGCATGTCGTCCACCAGCTCGTCGGCGGGCTGCGCCAGGCGATGGGCTACTGCGGCGCTGCGACGGTCGACGAGATGAAGCGCGCCCGCTTCGTCCGGATCACGGCGGCCGGGTTGCGCGAGTCGCACCCGCACGACGTGACGATCACGAAGGAGGCGCCGAACTATCGGCGCTGAGGAGGCCGAGGTCGTTTCGTTGCCGGTCCGCGAGGACAGGCCCGTTCTCGTCCTCGACCTCGGTGGGCAGTACTCGCAGCTGATCGCGCGCCGCGTGCGCGAGTGCCGCGTCTACTCCGAGCTCGTCGGCCACACGATCACGCCCGAGGCGGTAAGGGCCAGGAACCCGTACGCGCTCGTGTTGAGCGGCGGCCCGGCCTCCGTCTACTCCGACGACGCCCCACGCGTCGATCCGGCGCTGTTCGAGCTCGGCGTGCCGACGCTCGGCATCTGTTACGGCGCGCAACTGATGGCGTTGGAGCTCGGCGGCCGCGTCGATCGCACGGGCGTCTCGGAGTTCGGGCGGACGTCGATGGAGGCCACCGAATCGCGACTCCTCGCCGACACGCCTCCCGAGCAGACGGTCTGGATGTCGCATCGCGACACCGTTGTCGCCGCTCCCGAGGGTGCGAGCGTCGTTGCAAGCTCGCCCGCCACACCGGTTGCCGCCTTCGAGGCTCCCGAGCGTGGGCTCTACGGCGTCCAGTTCCACCCCGAGGTCGTGCACACGCCGCACGGCATGGACGTGCTGAAGAACTTCCTCTACCGAGCGGCCGAGGCTCCGCCCAGCTGGACTCCGGCCGCGGTGATCGAGGAGCAAGTGGCGCGCATCCGCGCACAGGTCGGGAGCGAACGGGTGCTCTGCGCGCTGTCCGGTGGCGTCGACTCGGCCGTTGCGGCACTGCTCGTGCACAAGGCGGTCGGCGAGCAGCTCACGTGCGTGTTCGTCGACCACGGGCTGCTGCGCCGGGACGAGGCGGAGCAGGTGGTGGAGACCTTCGGCGAGCACCTCCACGTTCCCCTCGTCCACGTGCAGGCGCAGGAGCGCTTCCTCGAGCTGCTCGACGGCGTGGAGGAGCCGGAGGACAAGCGCAAGATCATCGGTCGCGAGTTCATCCGGGTCTTCGAGGAGGAGGCGCGGGAGCTCGGCGATGTCCGCTGGCTCGTTCAGGGGACGCTCTACTCCGATGTGATCGAGTCAGGCGGGACGGAGGGCGTCGCCGCGACGATCAAGTCGCACCACAACGTCGGCGGACTTCCTCCGGACATGAAGATGCAGCTCGTCGAGCCGCTGCGGCTGCTGTTCAAGGACGAGGTGCGGCACGTGGGCGAGGAGCTCGGAATGCCCGAGCGGATGGTCTGGCGCCAGCCGTTCCCCGGCCCCGGTCTCGCGATCCGGATCATCGGCGCGGTCACGTCCGAGCGGCTCGAGATCCTGCGCCAGGCCGACGCGGTACTGCAGGAGGAGGTGCGACGCGCGGGGTTGTACGGAGAGCTCTGGCAATCGTTCGCCGTCCTGCCCGCGGTGCGGTCGGTGGGCGTCCAGGGAGACGAGCGCACGTACGGCTACCCGATCGTGATCCGCGCGGTGACGAGCGACGACGCGATGACAGCCGACTGGGCGCGGCTCCCCTACGACCTCGTGGAGACGATCTCCGCCCGGATCGTGAACGAGATCCCCGGCGTCAACCGCGTTGTGCTCGACGTCACCTCCAAGCCGCCCGCGACCATCGAGTGGGAATAGCCTACGGGCCCTAGATGGGCTCGCTCTACGACCTCCTCAAGAAGCGCCGCATGGTTCGCCACTACACCGGCGAGCCGGTGGCACACGACGCACTCGAACGCATTGTCGCGACGGTCCGGCGCGCGCCTAGCGCAGGGTTCTCGCAGGGGCAACGGCTGCTCGTGGTCGACGACCCGGGGCTCCTCGCGCGGATCGCGGCGCTCGGTGACGACGACCCGCTCGAGGGCGTCGAGCCGTGGTTCGAGACCGCCGCGGCTCAGGTGCTCGTGATGACGTGCGAGGGCGACTACCACGCGCGCTACCAGAGCGACGACAAGCTCCAGGACGGCGAAGAGATCGAGTGGCCCGTCCCGTTCTGGCACGTCGATGCCGGTGCCGCGATGATGCTCGTCCTGCTGGCCGCGATCGAGGAGGGTCTTGCCGCGGCCGTCTACGGAATCTTCGGCGAGGACGGAGAGAAACTGCGCGACCTCCTGCGAATCCCGGACGAGTTCACGCTTGTCGCCGGCGTAAGCATCGGCTACCCACTTCCGGATCCCGGCTGGAGCTCGAAGACGAGCCGCGCGACGCAGCGCCGCCGCACGGTCGACGAGGTCGTGCACTGGAACGCCTGGACCTCGTAGAGCGACTCGCTCGCGCCCGAATCGGCGCGACCTTCAACCAGTACGCGGCTTCCTCGCTGCTGCGTGGCCGCCTTCGCTCATACCTCGAGACTTGCCGCGAGGCCAGGGTCGTGCTCGTCGGCGAGGCCGCCGGTTACCGCGGCGCGCGAGTCAGCGGGATTCCGTTTACGTCCGAGCGCCAGCTCACGGGCTCCGGTCCTGCGGAGGCGACGGCGACAATCGTCCACCGCGTGCTTGCGCAGCGCGGCGTCGAGGATGAGGTGCTGTTGTGGAACGTCGTGCCGACTCATCCCGGCAGCGAGACCGCGAACCGGCGCCCGACTCGAGTAGAGGTCGAGGCCGCTCTCCCGTTCCTCGAGGAACTGACCCGCGCACGCGTCGCGATCGCCGTCGGCAGGCTGGCGGCATCCGTCCTCGACGCCCCGTATGTCCGTCATCCCTCGTACGGCGGAGCGGCGGCATTCGAGGCGGGATTGCGCCGGGCATTCGCTACAATCGGCCGCCGGCGGGCCGGTGTCCGCCGCTTTCTATGAAGACCTACAGCGCCAAGCCGGGAGAAATCACGCGCGAGTGGTATCTCGTCGACGCCGAGGGCAAGACGCTCGGCCGTCTGGCGACGCAGATCGCCGACACGCTGCGCGGCAAGCGCAAGCCGCAGTTCACGCCGCACGTCGACACCGGCGATTTCGTGATCGTCGTGAACGCCGAGAAGATCCAGGTGACCGGCAACAAGCTCGACCAGAAGCGCTACTACCGCCACTCGGGCTATCCGGGCGGCCTGCGCAGCCGGACGCTGCGCGAGCAGCTCGATCGTCGGCCGACCGAGGTGCTCCGCGTCGCCGTAAAGGGAATGCTCCCCAAGAACCGGCTCGCGCGCCAGCAGATCACCAAGCTCAAGATCTACGCCGGCCCAGAGCATCCGCACGCGCCGCAGAACCCGAAGCCCTTGGAGCTCGACTCGTGAGCCAGGTCGCTCAGTACCGGGGCACGGGCAAGCGCAAGACCTCGGTCGCGCGCGTCATTCTCCGGCCCGGTGATGGCGCCACATGGGTCAACGGGCGCACGCTGGAGGAGTACTTCCCGCGCTCGGTGTGGCAGACGATCGCCGTCTCGCCGCTCAAGGTTGCCGGCGTCGAGGGCCAGTACGACCTCCGCGTCCGCGTGCACGGCGGCGGTCTGACCGGTCAGGCCGGAGCCGTCCGGCACGGCATCGCCCGCGCGCTCGTCGAGGCGAACGCGGAGCTGCGCGTGCCGCTCAAGCGCGAAGGCTTCCTCACGCGGGACGCGCGGCAGGTCGAGCGCAAGAAGGCCGGCCTGCACAAGGCGCGCAAGGCACCGCAGTTCTCGAAGCGCTAGCGCTCCAGGCGCTCGAGGCCGCCGAGCAACAAGTCGAGCGTGAATTCGAAGGTCGGGACGTCCCGGTGAGGGCCGTCGTCGAAGTGCTGCATCGCGTGCTCGTGGAGGTGCGGGTAGGTTGCGATCGGCAGCATCCGGTCGATGAAGTCGCGAACGTCCTCGGTGCCCTCCGGCATCTTCCCGTGGGTCGAGGCCCAGAGCGAGAAGCCGATGATGTGTGCGTCGAGGGCGTGGTAGGCGTGGTACGTGGTGTCTGCGGACAGCCCGGCGCCGCGTAGGCTCGCGAGCAGCGCCTCCATGTAGTTGATCCGGGCCGGGCGGATTCCGCTTGGTGACATGAGCATGCTCGCCGCCCAGGGATGCCGCTGCAGCGCGTCGTGCGCGGAAAGTGCCGCGGTGCGGATCGCGGGGAAACCTCCAGCGGGATCCGGGGGCTGCATCTCCGCGAGCACGAGGTCGAGGATCCCGGCGAGCAGGTCGTCCTTGTTCGCGACATGGTTGTACAGCGACATCGCCTCGTAGCCGAGCGCCTGGCCGAGCTTGCGCATCGAGAGCGCGTCGATGCCTTCCTCGTCGACGAGGGCGAGTGCGGTGTCGAGGATGCGCTCGCGGCTGAGCGGCTTCCGTCTGGTGGTCGCCATTGACATAGCTTACGCTGTATGTCATCTTACACCGTAAACTTACGGCGTATGGAGGAGACGGCGATGATGAAGGCACTGGTTCGGCACAAGTTCGGTGGCCCCGGCGTGGTGCACATCGAAGAGGTCGATCAGCCTGAGCTGACCGACGACCGCGTTCTCGTGCGCGTCCACGCAAGCTCGCTCAACAAGGCGGACTTCCACCAACTGCGCGGCTGGCCACGCTTTCTGCGTCCGGTCACACGCGACGGGATCGTCCGACCGAAGAGCCCGCTCTTCGGGAGCGACTTCGCAGGGGTGGTCGAGAAGGTCGGAAAGGACGTAACCGACCTTGCTCCCGGCGACGAGGTGTTCGGCGGGCGAACCGGCGCGTTTGCCGAGTACGTGAGTGCCACCAACGTCGTGCGCAAGCCCTCGAATGTCACGTTCGAGGAGGCCGGAACGATCGGCATTGCCGGACTGACCGCGCTCCAGGGGCTACGCGACAAGGGAAATCTCCAGCCGGGCGAGCGCGTGCTGATCAATGGCGCTTCGGGTGGGGTGGGGACGTTCGCCATCCAGATCGCAAAAGCGCTCGGCGCGCACGTCACGGCGGTGTGCAGCACGCGCAACATCGAGCAGACGCGCGCTCTCGGTGCCGATCGTGTGCTCGACTACACGCGGGAGGACTTCACCCGCGAGGGCGAGCGCTACGACCTGATCGCCGACGTCGCGGGCGGCCATTCCTGGCGTGCGCTCCGCGGCGTCCTCGAGCCCGAGGGCCGGCTCGTGATCGTCGGCGCGCACGGCAGTCGGAGCCAGCTCGGCCACCTCGCCGCAACCTGGCTCGCGTCGCGCTTCGGCAAGCACACCGTCAAGTTCTTCGTCGCACAGTTCAACAAGCCCGACCTCCAGACACTCGCCGACATGCTGGACAGCGGACAGATCAGACCGGCCATCGATCGGACGTACGAGCTCGCCGAGGCGCAGGAGGCGCTGCGCACATTCGGCGAGGGTCACGTCAGGGGCAAGCTCGTGCTCACGATGTAAGCCGCTATCGTCCCGCGCCGTGGCGCGGCAGTACTTCGGAACCGACGGCGTCCGCGGCGTCGTCGGCGACTGGCTCACGGCCGAGCTCGTGGAGCAGCTCGGCAAGGCGGCGGCACTCTGGTGCGGGCGGGGACGCGTCTTCGTCGGGCGCGACACCCGCGCCACCGGTCCGGAGCTCGAGGACGCGTTCGCCGACGGGATCGCCTCCGCCGGAGGCACCGCAGTCCTTGCGGGCGTCCTGCCGACACCGGCGGTTGCGCTCCTCGGCCTCGACCTTGGCGCAGTCATCTCGGCCTCGCACAACCCGCCCGAGTACAACGGCGTCAAGTTCTTCGATCGCGACGGCCGCAAGCTGACGGACGCCGCCGAGGAGGAGATCGAGGCGCTGCTCGACGCGCCGGTGCGCGGGGGCGGCGAGATCGACCGGGTCATGGTCGCCGAGGAGAGCTATCTCGAGCACGTCCTCGAGCGCTTCGGTTCCGACCTCACCGGCCTCCGTCTCGTCGTCGACTGCGCGAACGGCGCCTACGCGGGCCTCGCGCCCCAGGCGTTCGAGAAGCTCGGCGCAGAGGTGACGGCGGTCGGCAATGCGCCGGACGGGTCGAACATCAACGTCGGCTGCGGTGCGACCGACCTCCGCGCTCTGGCCGGCGTCGTTCGAGAGGGTCGCTTCGACCTGGGCATCGCCTTCGACGGCGACGGAGATCGCATGCTCGCGGTCGACGAACGGGGCGAGCCGGTCGACGGAGACCAGATCCTGGCGGTGCTCGCGCTCGACCTCGAGGTGGACGGCGTCGGGGTCACGACGATGACGAACCTCGGCTTCCACCGCCTGATGGAGGAGAGGGGCATTCGCGTCGTCGTCACCGACGTCGGCGACCGTTACGTGCTGGAGGCGCTCCGGCGCGAGGGTCTGCTCCTCGGCGGCGAGCAGTCCGGTCACTTGATCTGGCTCGACGGCCACGTGACGGGCGACGGCCTGGTTGCCGGGCTGCTCCTCTGTCGTGCGCTGCGGGGAGGAGCTCTCTCGGAGGCGGTCGCCGTCATGCCGCGCTTCCCTCAGGTGATGCGGAACCTGCCGCGCGCCGACCGCGATCCGCTTTCCGGCGGGCTGCTCGCAGCCGTCGAGGCGGTCAATTCGGAGCTCGACGGCGCCGGCCGCGTGCTCGTGCGGCCGTCCGGGACGGAGCCCGTCGTCCGCGTGCTCGCGGAGGCCGAGACGCGAGAGGCGGCGGAGGAGCTCTGTGCTAAAGTCGCCGCCCTGGTGACACACGAGCTCGGCTGACCCTCCGCGACGCAGCGAACGGGTCTGAGGCCGGGCTCTTCGTGTTTTTCAGGGAGCGTTTTCCGTGCCCAGGGGGAAAGGAGCGGACGTGTGCGGAATCATCGGATACGTCGGATCGCGTGACGCAAAGCCGCTTCTGCTCGAGGGATTGCGCCGCCTCGAGTACCGCGGCTACGACTCAGCCGGGATCGCGCTGCGCGAGGACGACGAGCTCGAGTATGTGCGCGCCGTCGGCAATCTCGGCAACCTCGTCGAAGCGGCCGGCACCAACGGCTCCCACTCGCATCACGGGCTCGGCCACACGCGCTGGGCAACGCACGGCGGCGTGACGGAGGGCAACGCCCATCCGCTCACCGGCTGTGAGCCGGGCCGCCTGGCCATTGTCCTGAACGGGATCATCGAGAACTACGTCGAGCTCCGAGCACAGCTCGCCGCCCGCGGGCACACGCTCACATCCGAGACCGATGCCGAGGTGGTCGTCCATCTCCTCGAGGAGGAGTACGACGGCGATCTCGCGCAGGCACTGGGCCGCGTGTACCCGCAGCTCGAGGGGCACTTCTCGATCGTCGCCATCCACCACGACCAGGCTGACGTGCTCGTCGGCGTACGGCATCAGACACCACTCGTCGTGGGTCTCGCTGACGGCGAGAACTTCCTCGCGTCTTCCATCGCCGCCTTCCTCAGCGAGACCCGCACGGTCATCCATCCGCGTGACGGCGAGGTGGTCGAGGTGACACCCGACGGCGTCCGCTTCTTCGTCGACGGCGCCGAGGTCGAGGCGCCGGAACGGCAGGAGGTCGACTGGGACGAGGAGAGCGCCGAGAAGGCCGGCTACGAGACGTTCATGCTCAAGGAGATCTTCGAACAGCCCGAGGCCGTGGCCGAGACGATCGGCGACCGCGTCCGCGGTCACAAGCTCATGCTGGAAGCGCTCGGCCTCACTGAGCTCGAGGTCCGCAACCTGCGCCGGATCGTGATCGTCGCCTGCGGCACCGCGTACCACGCGGGTGTAGTGGGCCGCTACATCCTCGAGGAGTGGGCACGCGTCCCGGTCGAGCCGGACATCGCGAGCGAGTGGATCTACCGCAATCCGGTGCTCTCCAAGGACACGCTCGTGATCGGGATCTCCCAGTCGGGCGAGACCCGCGACACCGTCAACGCCGTCAAGCTCGCCCGCGAGTCCGGCGCGCGGACGCTCGCTATCACGAACCTGATGGGAACGCAGATCACGCGGGAGGCCGAGGCGACGCTCTACACCCGCTGCGGGATCGAGGTCGGCGTCGCCGCCTCGAAGACGTTCACCGCGCAGGTCGCCCTGCTCAGCCTGCTGGCACTCAGGCTCGCCGAGATCCGGCGGACGCTGCCCGAGGACGAGATCGACTTCATCCTCGATCGCTTGCACGAGCTACCGCAGAAGATGCAGGAGTTTCTCGACGGTGAGCACCCGATCGAGTCGATCGCGCAGCGCTTCCACGACGCCCCGTTCTTCCTCTACCTCGGCCGGCACATCGGTCTGCCGGTCGCGCTCGAGGGAGCGCTCAAGCTGAAAGAGATCTCCTACATCCCGACCGACGCGTACTCGGCCGGCGAGATGAAGCACGGGCCGATCGCGCTGCTGGACGAGGGAACGCCCGTCGTGGTCGTGGCCACCAACATCCACGTCTACGACAAGATCGTCTCGAACATCCAGGAGACCCGGGCGCGCGGCGCGCACGTGATCGCGATCGCGACCGACGGCAACGAAGACATCCAGCACCACGCCGACGACGTGATCTACGTGCCGCGAACGCCGAACTTCCTCCAGGCGTCGCTTGCCGTGATCCCGCTCCAGCTTCTCGCCTACCGCATCGCGCGGCTGCGCGGCCTCAACGTCGACCAGCCGCGGAATCTGGCGAAGACGGTCACGGTCGAGTAACACTCCAGGCATGGGGCTGACCGAGCGGCTGGCGCGCGCATGCGCGGCGAGACCGCGCAGGACGTTCGTCTTCTGGGGCGTCGCCGTGCTCGCGGCGCTCGTGCTAGTCGCAACGTCGCTGCACGGGCTGAGCTCGCAAGGGAGCGTCATCGGCAAGCCCGATTCCACCAAGGCCAAGGACGCGATCGCGAAGGCCTTCCCGCAGCAGGCAGCTGCCGCCAAGGGGGATGTGATCGTCGTCAGCTCGGACCGATACACGGTCGACGATCCCCAGTTCAAGGCGTTCGTGAGGCGTGGCAAAGCCGATCTTCAGGCCACAGGGAAGGTCAGCGGCCTCAAGGTGGTCGCCGCCTCTCCCGACCGCCACTCGGCGCTCATCTCGCTTCTCATCGACAGTGACTCAGGAGCCAAGTCCGTCGAGCAGGTCGTGGAAAAGGCGAACGGCAGCGGGTTCGAGGTCGGCATCACCGGCTACCACAGCACGGGCTACGACTTCGGCAAGCAGTCGCAGACCGACCTCGAGAAGGGCGAGCTCGCATTCGGCCTCCCTGCCGCACTGATCGTCCTCATCCTCGTCTTCGGTGCGGTCGTCGCCGGTCTCGTGCCCGTGCTGATGGCGCTTCTTTCGATCATCGTCGCGCTCGGCTTCGTCGCGCTGATCTCTCTCGAGTTCTCGCTCTCGGTCTTCATCGTGAACATGCTCACGGGCATGGGCCTCGCCCTCGGGATCGACTACTCGCTGTTCGTCGTTTCCCGCTATCGCGAGGAGCGCCTGAACGGGCTGTCGAAGGAGCACGCGATCGCGCACACGGGCGCCACCGCCAGCCGCGCCGTTCTGTTCAGCGGCTCGACATTCGTGATCGCCTTGCTCGGGATGTTCATCGTGCCGACGTCGATCATGCGCAGCCTCGCCCTCGGGGCCATCCTCGTCGGGATCGTCTCCGTGGCCGCCGCACTGACGCTCCTGCCCGCGCTGTTGAGCGTGGTCGGCGACCGAGTCAACTCGCTACGCGTCCCCTACGTCGGTCGCAACCTCGGCCAAGAGGGTGCCACGGAGAGTCGCTTCTGGCGCCGGATCGTCGAGGCCGTGCTCCGTCGGCCGGCCCTTTCACTGACACTTTCGGCGGGCGCAATGCTCGTTCTTGCCGCACCCACCTTCGGCCTCCACATCGGTGCGAACGGCGTCAGCACCCTGCCGTCGAGCCTGCCCTCGAAGCAGGGTTACGTTCTGCTCCAGCGCACGTTCCCGCGCCAGAATCCCGAACCGGTCCGGGTCGTCGCGGTCGGCGGGAACGCATCGGAAGTGCACGGCGATCTCGTCCGGCTCGAACGCCGCATGGCTTCGGAAGGAAGCTTCGGTTCCGGGACGATCAAGACCACCACCGGTGACGGTGGCGTCGCGCTGCTCTTGGCGCCCGTGCGCGGCGACCCGGTCGGAGGCGCGGCGGTGAGCGCAGTCCGCGACCTTCGTTCCAACGTCATTCCGTCGATCTTCGCGAGTAGTGGTGCGAAGGTTTACGTGGGTGGAGACACGGCGGAGAACGTCGACTACTTCGATGCGGTCTCGAACCCGACGCCGTACGTCCTGTTCTTCGTGCTCGGCCTCAGCTTCGTCTTGCTCACGGTCGCTTTCCGCTCGATCATGGTCGCGCTGGTCTCGATCGTGCTCAACCTGCTCTCGGTGGGGGCGGCCTACGGGCTGCTGACGCTCGTCTTCCTCGACGACCACGGCGCGAGCCTCTTCGGCTTCCAGTCCACACACGTCATAGACGCATGGGTGCCGCTCTTCCTGTTCTCGGTCCTGTTCGGCCTGTCGATGGACTATCAGGTCTTCCTCATGAGCCGGATCAAGGAGCGCTTCGACCAGACTGGTTCGACGAGGGACGCCGTGGTGTGGGGCGTCGCCTCCACGGCTCGGATCATCACCGGCGCGGCGCTGATCATCGTCGTAGTCTTTGCCGGCTTCGCCCGCGGCCAGCTCGTGATGTTCCAGCAGATGGGCTTCGGCGTCGCCGTCGCTCTGCTCCTCGACGCGACGGTCATCCGCTCGGTCGTGCTCCCGAGCATGCTGACGCTCCTCGACCGGCGCAGCTGGTACCTGCCGCGCTGGCTCGAGTGGCTTCCGCATGTCGAGGTCGAGCGACCCGCTACTCCGGAGGAGGGCGCCGTAACCGCTTGACGGTCCCGCGACGCCGCTTCTGCTCGAGGCGGCGCTCGCGGGACGCGGCAGTCGGCTTCGTCGGCTTTCGCTTCCGCTCGACGCGAAGTGCCTGTTGCAGTGCGGCGACGAGCCGCTCGACTGCGAGTTCGCGGTTGCGGGTCTGGCTCCGCTCGTCCTGAGCGACGGCGCGCAGCACCGGGCCGGCGCGGGAGATCACCCGCCGCTTCTGTGCGTCGGTCAGTGCGGCAGACGCCTCGACGTCAAAGACGGCGACGACCCGGGTCTCGGACTTCTGCGCGTGCTGGCCGCCCGGGCCGCTCGAGCGCGAGACCTGGAGCTCCACCTCTGCCAGGGGCAGCACGACCGAGCGCGTGACGCGAATAGACTCGCCGTTCATGGCCGCGATTCTGCTCGACGTGGACGGCGTCCTGCACGTCTCCGGCCAGCCGCTGCCCGGTGCGGCGGCCGCGGTGCGACGCCTTCGCCACGGCGGGCACCGGCTCCGCTTCGTCACGAACGTGACCACGCGCTCGAAAGCCGACCTCGCAGCAGGGCTGCAGGCGATGGGGATCGAGCTGGAGGTGGGGGAAGTGCAGACGACGGCGGACGCGGCCGTCGAGGCCCTTCGTGGGCGGCGCGTGCTCGCTCTCGTGATGCACGCGCTCGTCGGCGACCTCGAGGGGATCGAGCTCGTCGGCGACAACGTCGAGGCGGTCCTGATCGGCGGTGCGGACGACTCGCCCGAGACGAACCTCGTCTTCTCCTACATGAACCTCGCGCGCGCGTTCGCCGAGCTGGAGCTCGGGGCCGAGCTCTACTGCCTCCACCGCAATCGCTGGTGGCAGACACAGCGCGGGCCGCTGCTCGACTCCGGGTGTTACGTCGCCGGGCTCGAGTACGCAGCTCAGACCGCGGCGACCGTGCTCGGCAAGCCGAGCCCCGCATACTTCGACGCTGCCTGCCGCGCACTCGACGCCGAGCCCTCGATGGCCTGGATGGTCGGTGACGATCTCGAGACGGACGTCGCGGGCGCACGCGGTGTGGGCATGCACGCCGTGCTCGTGCGCACCGGCAAGTTCCGGCCCGATGCCGTCGAGCAGTCGAGGATCAAGCCAGACGGGATCGTCTCCTCGATCGCCCATCTTCCGGAATGGCTCGAGGAGCACATGGCGTGAGCATCCACGTCGGTACCGACCTGATCGAGATCGAGCGGATTCGTCGCTCGCTCGCGCGCTACGCGCGCTTTCGCGAGCGCTGTTTCACCGAGGCCGAGCGCGCCTACTGTGACTCGCGCCGGAACCCGGCGGAGAGCTACGCCGGCCGATTCGCGGGCAAGGAGGCGGTCGGCAAGGCGCTCGGCTTCGGCGTCGCCCGCGCGTTCGCCTGGCAGGAGATCGAGATCGTCGGGCGGCCCAAGCCCGCTGTCCACCTTTCCGGCCGTCTGGCCGAGCGGGCCACCGCACTTGGGGTCGGCTCGGTCGATCTCTCGATGACGCACTCGCGCGAGCTCGCGCAGGCCGTTGCCATCGCCTCCGATGGCTGAGCTCCAGCCTCTCTACACGGCTGAGGAGATGCGCGCGGCCGAGGCCGGCCACGACATCGACGCGATGATGCAGCGCGCCGGAGCGGCCGTCGCCGAGGAGCTCATGCTCCGTTTTCCCGACGCGCGCCGGTTTGCGCTCCACGCAGGTGGCGGCGCGAACGGCGGCGACGGACGAATCGCCGCCGAGATCCTGCGCGCGCAGGGGCGCGAGCTCGTCGACGAGCGCCCGGACGTCGTGATCGACGCGCTCCTCGGCACCGGACTGAAGGGAGCGCCGCGGGAGGAGACCTCGCGGCTGATCGAGCAGATCAACTCGGCCGGGGCTCCGGTTCTCGCGGTCGACATCCCTTCGGGCGTGAACGCCTCGACCGGCGAAGTCGCCGGCGCCGCCGTGCAGGCGGACGTCACCGTGACGATGCACGGCCCGAAGGTCGGCCTCGCTGTAGCGCCTGGACGCTTCCACGCCGGCGATGTGGCCGCGGCGGACATCGGTCTCGACGCGGCGGAGACGGAGCACCGGCTCGTAACCGCTGACATCCTGGCCGAGGTCCCGCGCCGTTCGCCGCGCGACAACAAGTACTCCGCGGGTCACGTACTCGTGGTCGGCGGTTCGGGTGGAATGACCGGAGCGCCGGCACTCGCCGCGCGTGCGGCGTTCCGCGCAGACGCCGGCTACGTCACGATCGCCGCGCCGTCCGGCTCCCTGCCCGTGCTCGAGACGCTCGTGCTCGAGGCGGTCAAGCGGCCGCTCGAGGACGTACTCGACGCCGCCGCGAAGGCAAACGCGCTCGCGGTTGGCCCTGGACTCGGGCGCGAGAAGGAGTCAAAGCAGCTCGTCCGCCGCCTGCTCGCCGAGGTCGAGCTCCCTGCGGTCGTCGACGCCGACGCGCTCTTCGAGCTCGAGCCCGGCGAGTGGCCGGCACCGCGCGTGCTCACCCCGCACGAGGGCGAACTTGCGCGCCTGCTCGGGCGCGAGTCGAAGGAGGTCGCGGCGCACCGGCTCGTGTCGGTGCAGGAGGCGGCGGAGCGCTTCGACGCCGTCGTCGTGCTCAAGGGCGAGGACTCGCTCGTAGCGGCGCCCGGCCGCGGCGTTCTCGTCTGCGCCCTGGGTCTGCCGTCGCTCGCGACGGCGGGCACCGGCGACGTTCTCACCGGCGTCACGGCCGCCTTCCTCGCGAAGGGGATGGAGCCACAGCGAGCGGCCGCCGCAGCGTGCGCGGCGCAGCAGTTCGCCTCACATCAGGCGTCGCAGCGCTACGGCCTCGTCGCGAGCGACGTGGTCGAGGCACTGCCGTCAGCTCTCGCCGGGTAGCCGGTCGACGCGCCAGATCTCCTCCGGATCCGGAGCAGGTCGAGGCTCGCGAGGAAGGCACATTGCGCTCGCGAGCAGCACGAACAGCGACAGCCGCCTCCTCATCGGACCGCAATCTACTCCCCGTCCCGGTGCCCAACTAGGCTGGACGACCGTGCACCGGAGCGAGATCACGATCGACCTCGGCGCGATCCGCCACAACACGCGGCGGCTCCTCGAGGTGCTTGACGGAGCCGAGCTCTGGGCCGTCGTGAAGGCCAACGGGTACGGGCATGGCGCAACCGACGTCGGGCGTGCGGCGCTCGAGGCCGGGGCTTCGGCGCTCTGTGTAGTCACGGTCACAGAGGCCGTCGTGCTGCGCCGCGATCTGCCGGAGGCGCGGATCGTCGTGATGTGCCCGACCGACGAGCTCGCAGCAGCGCGCGAGGCTCGGCTCGAGCTCGTCGTCTCGGTTCCCGGCGAAATCCCGGACGACGTCCCAGTGCACCTCAAGCTCGACACGGGGATGGGACGGTGGGGACTCGCCGAGCTGCCGCAGCCGCCGGCGAACGTCGTGGGGCTGATGAGCCATCTCGCGACCGCCGACACCGACGCGCCGTTCGCACGGCAGCAGATCGAGCGCTTCCGGGAAGCGACTGAGCCGTATTCGAACCTCACGCGCCACATCGCCAACAGCGCCGCCACGCTGCGGCTGCCCGAGGCTCGCTTCGACGCCGCCCGCTGCGGGATCGCGCTCTACGGGATCTCGCCGTTCAACGCGGATCCCACCGTGGACGGGCTCCAGCCGGCCCTGTCTTGGCAGAGCCGGCTCGCGCGGGTCTTCCTCCTTCAGCCCGGAGAGAGCACCGGCTACGGACGACGGTTCGTGGCCGAGCGGCCGACGTGGATCGGGATCGTGCCGGTCGGTTACGCGGACGGCTTCCGGCGGGATATGACCGGCACAGAGGTGCTCGTCGACGGCGAGCCGCGCAGAGCGGTGGGCACCGTCTCGATGGATGCGGTCGCGATCCAGCTCGACCGCGAGTTGCCGGTCGGGACGCCGGTCGCGATCGTCGGCGACGGCCTCCCAATCGAGCGCCACGCGCAGGTCGCCGGGACGATCGGCTACGAGATCGCTTGCGGGATCAACGCCGACCCGACCCGTGCCCGCCGTGTCGTCGTCGACTGACCGTTTCGCGCGCACGGCGGATCGCGTCGCGGCGCGGCAGGACTCCCGTGCGGCGCTGCTCGCGGGAGGGGTGCGCGACTTCGTTCGGCTGCAGGGCGACGAGCGGGCGCTCGACGTCGGCACCGGTGCAGGCGCGCTGGCCTTCGCTCTCGCCCCGCTCGTGCGGGAAGTGGTCGGACTCGACCCGGTACCCGAGCTGCTGGAGCTCGCGCGTCGGCGAGCGCTGTCGAACACCGAGTTCGTCGAGGGAGATGGAACGGCGCTGCCCTTTGCCGACGGCGCCTTCGACCTGACGGGCACGCTCCGTACGCTCCATCACGTTGCGCAACCCGAGCTCGTCGTCGCCGAGATCGCTCGGGTGACGCGGACCGGCGGTCAAGTGCTCGTCGTAGACCAGCTCGCGCCGGCCGACACGGCGACTGCCGCCGTCCTCCACGAGTTCGAGACTCTGCGCGACCCCACGTACGCACGCCTGCTCACCGGCGATGAGCTGCGGAGGCTCTTCGCGGCGAACGAGCTCTCACTCGTCCGCGAGCGTCACGAGGAGGAGCAGCGCGACCTCTCGGCGTATCTCGACCTCGCCGGCTGCGAGGGTGACCGCCGCGCCCGGGCCGAGGCAATTGCAAAGGTCGACGCCCGTGTCCTCGCCACGAGCGTCGGCTGGTACCTGCTCGCGCGGAGCTAGCTTCGACTTCCTGTGACGCCGCCTTCGAGGTTGGCGAACGCCTCGCGTAGCTGCGCGCGTTCCGTCTCGAGCTCGGTGAACGAGAGCATCAGACGCCTCTCCCCCTCGGGCGTCAGACGCAAATGAGCGACCCGCGCGTCCCGCTGCGACTGCTCGCGCTCGATGAGCCCCGCGCTCTCGGCGCGGCGCACGAGCTCGGTCACAGTGCTCTGCGCGAGCTGCATCCGCTCGGACAGCTCGGTCACCGTCGATTGCTCACCGCCGTTGGGCGCGCCCTTGATCATCATCAGCAGCGTGTAGCGCTGAGGCGTGAGCCCCGACTGGCGGGCAACCTTCTCGCTTCGCCGCAGGAAGTGCCGGAGAGCTGACCGAAACTCCGCGACGGCGATTACGTCCTGGATTTTCACCTCCTGTTGCACCATGCGGCCAGTCTATGGAGCTTTCGGCACGCGACCAAGGACACGGGTGAACACGTTGGGCATCGCGTCCTGGAGCGGAGCTACAGGTCCGTAGTACCAGGGAACCGTCGTCTCACCGCGGCCCTCGTCGAGCGAGCGGAGGACGTGTTCGGCGACTTCCTGCGGACTGATCACGACGCGTTGGACGCGGGAGGGCAGCCATTTCTGCGGGAATCCTTCCGTCTCGGTGAAGCCCGGTTTGACCGTATGCACCCGGATCCCCTCCCCGCGCAGCTCGGCGGCGATCGTGCGCGAGAAGGCGAGCTGGGCGTGCTTCGAGGCGGAGTACGGGCCGCTCGGCGGCCCCGCGACGACGCCGGAGACGGAGACGATGTTGACGACGTCCGCCTTCGCCGCGGCGCGCAGCCCCGGCAGAAAAGCGCGGAGGCACCAGACGCCGCCGAGGTAGTTGATACGGATCAGCCGCTCGATCACCTCGGGGTCACCGTCGACGAAGCTCGTCCGTCCCGGGATCCCGGCGTTGTTGACGAGCAGATCGATCCTCGGGTGCCGCTCGAGTACGCGTGCCGCGACCGATTCCACCGCTATGCGGTCGGATACGTCGCAGGGCTCGGCCTCGCCGCCGAGCTCCTCGGCGAGCGCCTCCAGGCGTGCCGCGCGTCGGGCGAGCAGGATGCAGAGGTCGCCGCGTGCCGCGAGCAGGCGCGCAATCTCCAGGCCGATGCCCGAGGAGGCGCCAGTTACCACCGCGACCCGGCCCACGCATGAGAGGCTATCTCTCTAGGATCGCCTCGATGGCCGGAGCGTTCGCAGGGAAACGAGGGCTCGTCCTCGGGGTCGCCAACAAGCGATCCATCGCGTGGGCGATCGCTCGCGAGCTCGCAGCGGGCGGGGCGAGCCTCGCCTTCACGTACCAGGGCGAGCGGATCGAGCCCACGGTGCGCGAGCTGGCGGCCTCGGTCGACGCCCCGCTCGTGACGGAGTGCGACGTCCGGTCCGACGAGGACGTCGCGCGGGTCTTCGGTGAAGTGGGCGATGCCTTCGGCGGCGAGCTCGATCTGCTCGTCCACTCGGTCGCCTTCGCCGCTGCGGAAGACCTCGAGGGCCGCTTCACCGACACCCCGCGCGATCGCTTCTGGCTCGCGGTCGACGTCAGCGCCTACTCGCTCGTGGCGTGCGCGCGTGCGGCTGAGCCGATGATGGAGAAGGCCGGCGGCGGCTCGATCCTCACGATGACCTACCTGGGCGGCGAGCGCGCGGTACCCCACTACAACGTGATGGGCGTGGCGAAGGCGACCCTCGACGCGTGCGTGCGATACCTCGCCTGGGACCTCGGCGCGAAGAACATCCGTGTGAACGCGGTGTCGGCCGGCCCGGTGCGGACGCTCGCGGCCCGTTCGATTGCCGGCTTCACGACGATGGAGGACATCGTCGAGGAGCGCTCGCCCTTGCACCGTCACGTCACCGCCGACGACGTCGGCGCGGCAGGGGCCTTTCTCCTTGGCGACGGCGCGGGCAACGTGACCGGGACGACGCTCTACGTCGACAGCGGCTACCACGCGATGGGCATGTAGGACCGCCGAGGCGGGCTCGCCCGTATTCGGGTTGTGGGCCGTCCGCTCGCCGCACTACTGGCTGTACTGGTTCTCGTCCCTGCGGGCGGCACCGCGCATCGGTCGCGCGTCCTGTTGGGCCGGTCCGAGCGTGGCCGACCGATCGTCGCGATCCACACCGGCGACTCGCACGGGACGACGGTGCTCGTGGTCGGCTGCATCCACGGCACCGAATGCGCGGGCATGACGATCGCCCGCGCACTGGAGCGTGTTCGCAGCAGGCTCGACCTCTGGGTCATTCCGAATCTCGACCCCGACGGGTACGCGCTCGGCAGACGCCAGAACGGGCGTGGCGTCGACTTGAACGCGAACTGGTCGTCGGGCTGGCGAGGCGGCGGCCGCCCCTGGGACACCTACTACCCCGGTCCGCGGCCGTTCTCGGAGCGCGAGACGCGGAGCGCGCGCAACCTGATCCTGCGGATCAGGCCGCGCGTCACGGTCTGGTACCACCAGCACATGAACCTCGTCTGGGCGTGGCGGCAGAGCACCCCCACGGGCCGGATCTATGCCCGTGCCGCCGGGATGCGCTTCTATCACCACCACTGGCTCCCCGGCACCGCGCCCAACTGGCAGAACCATCACCTACCCGGCACCTCATCCTTCGTCGTCGAGCTCCCGGCCGGACGCCTCTCACCGCGTGAAGTGCGCCGGCACGTGCACGCCGTGCTCGCGGTCGGCTCTGCGGTCGCCCCGTCCCCGGTTCCGTAGTTCCCCCGGATGCGGCTCGGCCGAAGCGCGACGACTATCCGCGCATGGTGTACGCAGAACGGCGAAACGACGAGCTGCCAGTCGCGTTCGAGACGGCAACCGTGCGCGACGCGATGAGCAACGGCGTCATCAGCTGTCCGCCCGAGACGCCGCTGCGAGTCGTCGCCCGGATGATGGCGACGCACGGCGTCCACGCGATCTTCGTCTTCGAGTACCGGGATGACGATGAGGACGCGCCGCAACTCTGGGCGGTCGTGTCCGATCTCGATCTCGTCGCGGCCACGCGGCTCGACCTCGACACGCTCACCGCCGGCGCAACCGCGGTCACGCCGCTCGTCAGTGTCGCGGCCGACAGCTCGATCGGCGAAGCCGGAAGCCTGATGGCGCAGTACGGGATCGCACATCTCGCCGTCACGGAGCCCGGTTCCCGGCGCCCGATCGGCGTCATCTCAACGCTCGATATCGCGCGAGCGATCGCATCCGGCCTCGGGCCGCGCGAGACCTTCGCCTCCGCGTAAGAGCTGCGGGTTTCCCGCGATCCACTTCCGCACCCGCCCGGATGGCGTCGGCGCCGCCGCGCCCGACACTGCTCGCAAATGGCATCACCGTTCGAAAGGAGTCGGGACATGCGCAAGGCACTGGAAATCGGAGGATTCGTTGCAGCGGCCGTCCTCATCGTGTTCGGCGTCGTTGCCATCGTGATGGGCGTGAACGGCCGCAACACGGTCAACAACAGCCTCTCGCACGAGTACATCGTGGCGGGATCCGACATGACGCCGTCGGCGATCAAGGCCGAGGCGCAGAAGGCGGGCATCGCATCGGCCGTCAAGCAGTGGCCGACGATGAATATCGCAGGTAAGACGATCAACACCGGCCCCGAGGCGCAGGCGATGGCGCAGTACATGCACATCCACGCGCTCGAGGCGACGGGCGGCTTTACCTACGCCCAGATGGGCATCTACACGGCGAAGCCCGGGACGCCGAAGTCCCAGCTGATGGTGGGCGGCGGCACGGAAAACCCGCAGTACGCCGCGATCGACCCCCAGACCAAGCAGCCGATGCAGAACAGCGCCCGGCAGGTCTGGATCAGCGAGACCGCGCTCACGAGTGCGCTCAACATGAGCCAGCTGGCTTCCCAGGTCAGCCTGTTCGGGATCGTGGTCGGGATCGCCCTGCTCCTCTCGGGGTTCGGGTTCGCGATCCTCGCGGGCGCCGGGGCGCTCCGGAATCCGGAGACCGTCCTCTCGTTCGCGAAGAAGCCGCAGCTCGAGAAGACTCCCGCGGTGCCGGTGGCATAGCAAGCCCGACTCCACCGCAGGACGCCGAGGGCCGCCGAGAGGCGGCCCTCGTGCATCGCGCTCTCTACGGAAATGCCGCAGCCGAGATCCGCGCGCGGCACGACGCCTGGTCACGGAGCAACCGAGAGGATGGTCCCATGGCAACCAAGTGCACAACTCGGCTCTGCTCGCTCGAATCCGCCGTCGGCAGGCAGGAGGCTTGCCCGGAGGGCGCATGTCCGTTCTGGGAGCCAGGGGGTGCGGTGCTCGACGGACGCTGTGCGGTCGAGGAAATCGACCTCGCGGACGACGCCGCTCTGGCGGCCTGGCTGCTCGAGCTTCGCGAACGCCTGGCCTCGGCCGAATCGACCGCGGCCGTGGACGCTGCGCACAGCCTCTTCAGCCACCTGCTTAACGAGTCGGACGAGTAGTCGCGAGCGTTACTCGGCCTCGAGCAGCCCTTGTTCGAGCGCGTAGCCGACGAGGTCGGCCCGGGTCTGCAGTCGGAGCTTCTGCATGATGTGCGCCCGGTGCGTCTCGGCCGTGCGGACCGAGATGTAGAGCATCTTCGCGATCTCCTGGTTCGTGTGGCCCAGCGCGAGCAGGCGCAGAACCTCCCGCTCGCGGTCCGAGAGCGGATCCTCCTCGGCCCGCTTCGCCGCCTCGGCGTCGGCCGCGACCAGCCGCGCGCCGAGCTCCGGATTGACGTAGCGCCCGCCGCCGGCGACCTCGCGGATTGCCGCGACGACCTCGTTGTCGGCCGCTTCCTTGAGGACGTAGCCGCTGGCGCCCGCAGCGAAGGCCTCGCGCACGTACCGGGGCTCGTCCTGCATCGAGAGGATCAGCACCTCGGCGTCCGGGTTCTCGTGCTTGAGCTGCGGCAGCACTTCGAGGCCCGTCTGCTCGGGCATGACGACGTCGAGCAGGATCACGTCGGGCTTGAGCGCCCGCGCCTGGAACACCGCATCGCGGGCGTTGCCCGCTTCGCCGACCGGCTCGAGGTCGTCCTCCGCCTCGAGGAGCAGCCGGAGCCCGCTGCGGACGACGGCGTGATCGTCGACGATCAGGACACGGATGCTCACGAGACGGGCACCTCAGCCACCACCGTCGTTCCGGCACCGGGCCGCGACTCGACCTCCAGACGCCCGTCGAGAAGGGCGAGCCGCTCACGCATTCCGACGAGCCCGACCCCGTCCTCATGCACCGCGCGCTGGTCGAAGCCGGCTCCGTCGTCCTCGATCACCGCGGCCACGCCGGACGCGCGGCGGGCAAGCGAGACGCTGATGTGGTTCGCGTTCGCGTGCTTGACGATGTTCGTCAGCGATTCCTGCACGACCCGGTAGAGAGCGGTCTCCACGTCGCTCGGCAGTCTCGCCTCTCCGAGCGCCGAGTGGAAGTCGACGCGAATGTCCGACTGCTCGGCAAAGGCGTCGATCAGCCGCTCGAGCGCGGGCACGAGCCCGAAGTCGTCGAGCACAGCCGGACGGAGCTCGACAGCCAGCCGGCGCACGTCCTGGAGAGCGCTCACGACGTGCTCGCGCAGCTCGGCGAGCGCCGCGCGGGACGTTTCGTCCGCGAGTACCGCCTCGAGCGGCTTCAGCCCGAGCAGGATCGACGTTAGCGCCTGCCCCGTCTCGTCGTGGAGCTCTCGCGCAAGCCGCTGGCGCTCCAACTCCTGCGCCTCCACGACTCTGCGCACGGCATCCCGAGCCACACGCTGTGACAGCTCGACGGCGACGGCCGCTCGGGCCGCGAACGTCTCGGCCAGGCGAAAGTCGTCGTGGGAGAAGCGAGGATCCGGCCCTTCCTTGTCGTGGATCTCGAGCACTCCGATCGCCTGGTCGCGTGCGATCAGCGGTACCCACATGCCGGTCCGGGCAGCGAGTTGCCGCGATACCTCCTGGTGCACCTCGGGGTCGTCCAGCACGGAGTCGATGCGCTCGCTGCGCCGGCGCGCGAGCACCGTGCCGCTCTTGGAACCCGAGCGAGAGATGCTCGTGCCGAGCAGACCTTCGGCGCCTGCCACAGCTGCGATGCGCAACTCGTCGCTCCCGCTCGGTAGCGCGAGCGCCACGACCCGTGCCTCCAGGAGCTCGCGCAGGCGGCGGACGATGAGATCGAGCAGCTTTTCGAGATCGGTCTCCGTCGCCAGCGCGGTCCCGACCTCGTTCAAGGACTGGAGTTGCCGCGACCAGCGAATCGAAGCCTCGTAGAGCCGGGCGTTCTCGATCGCCACGGCTGCCTGTCCGGCGAGAAGCGTGAGGAGCTCCTCGTCCTCGATCGTGAAGTCCTCGCCGTTTTGCTTCTCGGTGAGGTAGAGGTTGCCGTAGGCGACGCCACGCAGCAGGATCGGGACACCGAGGAAGCTCCGCATCGGTGGATGCCCGGGAGGGAAGCCGGCCGCCCGCGCGTCCTCCGTGAGGTCGTGCAGCCGCAGCGGCTTGGCGTCCCGAATCAGCACGCCGAGGATGCCGCGCCCGCGCGGCAGCGCGCCGATCTCCGCGCCCAGGTCTTCGTCGATCCCGTGCGTGACGAACTGCTCGAGCTCCGAGCCGCTCGCGTCGATCACGCCGAGTGCCGCATAGCGCGCCCCGGTCAGCTCCGCGGCTGCCTCCACGAGCCGGTGCAGCAGTGCGTCGAGCGACAGTTCCGAGGTGACTGCGAGACCCGCCGCGAAGAGTGCGCGCAGCCGTCCCTCGGTCACCGGGAGCGCTTCCACCGGGCCAGCCTAATCGTCTCCCCTGGCGTGCGGAAAAGCCGCAGCCGCGCTCCGAGCCGCCTCCGATGCCGCCGACACGGCGTGTGGCGAGACTCGGGGAGAAAGGAGGCGCGAGATGAAAGCGCTCGTGTATCACGGGCCGGGCCAGCGGGCCTGGGAGGACGTGCCCGACCCGGTAATCCAGGCGCCCACAGACGCCATCGTGAGGATCGACTCCTCGACGATCTGCGGCACCGACCTCCACATCCTCAAGGGGGACGTGCCGGAGGTACAGCCGGGGACGATTCTCGGCCACGAGGCCGTCGGCACCGTCGTCGAGACCGGAAGCGCCGTCACGACGCTCGAGCCGGGAGACCGCGTGCTCGTCTCCTGCATCACGTCGTGCGGTCGCTGCCGCTTCTGCAAGGAAGGCCGTTACGGGCTCTGCACCGGCGGCGGAGGCTGGATCTTCGGCCACCTCATCGACGGGCTGCAGGCTGAGCTCGCCCGCGTGCCGTTCGCCGACACCTCGGTGTACAAGGTGCCGGACGGGCTCTCGGACGAGCAGGTCCTGTTTCTCGCCGACATCCTTCCGACCGCGTACGAGGTCGGCGTCCTCAACGGAGGCGTCGAGCCCGGCGACACGGTCGCGGTCGTCGGCGCCGGCCCGATCGGGCTCGCGGCGATCATGACCGCGCAGCTTCACTCGCCGGGCCACATCGTCGTGATCGACCTCGATGCTTCCAGGCTCGAAAAGGCGCTCGAGTTTGGCGCGGACATCGTGATCGACAACGGCACGGAGGATGCGGTCGCGAAGGTCATGGAGCTCACCAGCGGACTCGGCGCAGACGTGGCCATCGAGGCGGTCGGCGTGCCGGAGACGTTCGAGCTCTGTGCCGATCTGATCCGGCCGGGCGGCCGCGTCGCCAACGTAGGCGTGCACGGCCACCCCGCGACGCTCCATCTCGAGAAGCTGTGGATCCGCGACGTCCTGATCACGACGGGTCTCGTCGACACGACCACGACGCCGAAGCTCCTCAAGCTGATCGAGGCGGGACGCCTCGACCCGACCCCGTTCGCCACCCACCGTTTTGCCCTCGCGGACGCGGAGGAGGCGTACGACGTGTTCGGGGCCGCGGCCGAGAGCCACGCGCTCAAGGTCGTGCTGGAGGCGGCTCCGGTCGGCAAGGACCTGCTCGAGCAGCACGAGGTGCCGGTCACGGCGTAGCACGGAAGAAGGGAGGGCGGTCGAGCGCCTCCCTCCCTTCACCGCTTCGACCCGGTCGGCCTCGATCGCATCGGAAGGAGCCCCGCCTAGTGTCGGTGATTTCCCGCAGCTTGTGCCGGTCGCGCCCCGATGCCACGACCCTTGCGGAGACGAACACTGTCTCCATGACCACCGGCAAGGAGGAGTGAGATGACCAACAAGAGACCAATCCTGTTTGCGACAGACGGCTCGCCGTCGGCGGCAGAGGCGCAGGAGCAGGCGTTCGAGCTCGCGAAGCGGTTCGACGCTCCGCTCGTCGTCGTCTCGGTGGCGCACGCGGCGGTGCCTGCGGTCGGTTACGTCGGCTACGGGTACGCGAACATCGTCGGCGAGCTCAGAGAGGCAGAGCACCATCGCGTGGCGGCGCTCCTGGCTTCGGTGGCCGAGGCGGCCGAGGCCGAGGATGTGCACTGCACGACGGTTGCCGTGGACGGGTTCGCCGTCGAGGAGATCTGCCTGAAGGCATCCGAATACGACGCGCAGCTGATCGTCGTCGGTTCCCACGGCTGGGGTGCCGCGCGGCGACTCCTGTCCGGCAGCGTATCGACCGGGCTCGTACACTCGGCGCCGCGTCCGGTGCTCGTCGTCCGGCCGAGAGTCCAGCCCGCCGAGCAGGCAGCGGCCGCGTGAGTCCAGCGGCGACGACAGCGGTCGAGGCGACCGACGTCATCCTCCGCAACGGGTCGACGCTCCGGCTCAGAGCGCCCGCCGCGGAGGATGCCGACCCGCTGCTCGAGTTCTTCTCCGGCCTCTCCGAGCACAGCCGCTACCTTCGCTTCCACGGCTTTCCGGCGCTCGGCCAGAAGCTCGTCGAACCGCTGCTCGATCCGGATTGGCAGGAGCGGGGCGCGCTGCTCGGGTCGCTGGACGGCCAGATCGTCGCGGTCGCGAACTGGGTCAGGCTGCGCGAGCCGCGCGTCGCTGAAGTCGCCTTCGCAGTCGCCGACGAGTTCCAGCGGCGGGGGATCGGGACGCGCCTGCTCGAACAACTTGCATCGCGGGCGGCGCCGACCGGCATCGAGGAGTTCGTCGCGGAAGTGCTGCACGAGAACGACACGATGCTCCGCGTCTTTCGCAACGCCGGCTTCGCCATCACACGGGCCGGCGAAGGCGGCGAGATAGAGATCCGGCTCGAAATCGCACCTACTGACGCCTACCACGAGCATGTGGCCGAACGCGACCACGTGGCCGTGCGGGCGTCGCTCGAGCCGTTCTTCAAGCCGAGCTCCGTCGCCGTCGTCGGCGCCTCGAAGCGCCGCGGCTCGATCGGCGGAGAGCTCTTCCGCAACATTCTCACCGGAGACTTCACCGGCTCGGTGCACCCGGTGAACCGGAACGGCGACTCCGTGGCCGGTGTCCGAGGGTACGGCACGGTGGGGGAGATCTCGGAAGCTGTCGACCTCGCGGTCATCTGCGTGCCAGGAGAACTCGTGCTCGACGCCGCCGAGGAGGCGCTTGCGGCCGGGGTTCGCGCGCTCGTCGTCATCTCGGCGGGCTTCGCCGAGACCGGCAGCGAGGGGACCGAGCGGCAGGAGCGACTGCTCGAGCTCGTCCGCGCCCACGGCGCGCGCATGCTCGGCCCCAACTGCCTCGGGATCGCCTCGACTGCCGTTCACCTCAATGCGACCTTTGCGCCGCGCAGCTTCCCCGCCGGCAAGATCGGCTTCTCCTCGCAGAGCGGTGCGCTCGGGCTCGCGTTGCTCGAGCGCGCGGAAGCGAGCGGCCTCGGCGTGACCTCGTTCGTCTCGATCGGGAACAAGGCGGACGTCTCGTCGAACGACCTGCTCGAGTGGTGGGAGGACGACGACGAGACCGAGCTCGTCGTCCTCTACCTCGAATCCTTCGGCAATCCGCGTGCGTTCGCGCGCATTGCGCGCCGGCTCGCTCGCCGCAAGCCGATCCTCGCGCTGAAGGGCGGGACGACCCGCGCTGGCATCCGGGCCGCGGGATCGCATACGGCCGCGCTCGCGGGCTCGGACGCCGCGGCCGACGCCCTCTTTGCAAATGCAGGCGTGATCCGGGCTCGCACGCTCGACGAGCTGATCGACGTCGCCTCGCTTCTCTCGGCTCAGCTCGTGCCGCGAGGGCCGCGAGTCGCCGTGGTCACGAATGCCGGCGGACTCGGGATTCTCGCCGCGGATGCGTGCGAGGCATTCGGCCTCGAGTTGCCGCCGCCGAGCGACGAAACGCGCGCGGCGCTCGCTGCCGTCATGCCGGTGGAGGGCAGCGCGGCGAACCCGATCGACCTGCTCGGGGGAGCGAACGCGGAGAGCTTCGAGAAGGCGCTGCCTCCGGTTCTCGCCGATCCCGCGTTCGACGCCGCAATAGTCCTCTTCGTCCCGACGGTCGGGACGGACGAAGAGGCCGTCGGCGCTGCGATCAGCCGGGCTGCCGCGACGGCCGCGGGCAAGCCCGTCCTCTGTGCGTTCCTCAGCGCGAAGGGCGCTCCAGCCTCATTGCAGAGCGTGGCGCAGGTGCCGTCCTTCGCCTATCCCGAGGCGGCCGCGAAGGCTCTCGCGAGAGCGGTCGAGCGCGGTGAGTGGCTCCGGCAGCCGGCCGGCTCGGTGGCCGACCTCGAGCGCAACCGCGATGACGCCTACGCCGTCCTCCGCGAGGTTCTCGAGGCCGGCGGCGGTTGGCTCGACGCTCGGCAGACTCGCCGTTTCCTCGACGCTTACGGATTGCCACTCGTCCCGGAGCGGCTCGCGGCCACTCCGGACGCTGCGGTCGAGGCGGCTCGCGAGCTCGGCTATCCGGTGGTGGTGAAGACCGCGGCGGCGGGCGCGCACAAGACGGAGCAGGGAGGAGTGATCCTCGACCTCGGCGCCGACGCTGCTGTGCGCGCCGCCGCGGAGACGATCGGCGGACCGGTGCTCGTGCAGCCGTTCGTGCGAGGGGGTGCCGAACTGCTCGCCGGCGCAGTGCAGGACCCCGTCTTCGGCCCGCTCGTCGCGTTCGGTCCGGGCGGCGTCCTCGCCGAGCTGATCGGCGAGGCGCAATTCCGGCTCGCTCCCCTCACCGACCTCGACGCCGGAGACCTTGTTCGCTCGGCCAAAGCCGGCCGCCTCGTCGCCGGCTTCCGGGGGACACCACCTGCCGACGAGGCTGCGGTGGTCGACCTCCTCCTGCGCCTCTCGCTCCTGGTCGACGACCTGCCCGAGGTCGTGGAGCTCGACCTGAACCCTGTGCTGGCGCTGCCCGACCGCTGCTTGGCCCTCGATGCCAGGGTTCGCGTGGCCGCACACGAGCCGGTGCATCGCTCCAAGAGCTGGTAAGCGGTCAGCCGCCGCTGATTGCGGCGATGACGTCGAGGCGCGAGCGCTCCGCGACCGGCGTTTCCAGCCCGGCGCGCTCGCCGTCGACGTAGGCGTGGATGTGCGAGCGCAGGGTCGGCCCTTCCGCGACCAGACGATCGCGGAGGCCCGGCCACTGCTGTTCGAGCGAGTCGATGGCCGCCAGCACGGTGGGCGCTTCGACCTCGAGCCGGCGCGGCAGCCCGGGGAAAAGCGGTGTCAGCGTTCCGGGGAGCCTGACGTCCGCCACGTCAGTCGAGCACCGCCACGTCGACCGACGAGATCGAGGGCAGATAGTTCGCGATCTCGGTCCACGTCTGGCCTTCGTCGCCGCTCGCGAACACCTGACCGGTGCTCGTGCCGAAGTAGACGCCCGGTACGTCGTGCGTGTCGGTCGTCATCCCCTGGCGCAGGACGCCGATACGCGCGTTTTCCTGCGGCAGCCCGGTGCGCTGCGGCTGCCAGCTGGAGCCGGCATCTCGCGTGCGCCAAACGGTGGCCTTCCCGTCGTGCATCGTCCGGTCGTGGCCACCGTCGACCGGGATGACGTAGAACGTCTCGGTGTCGTGCGGGTGGACAGCCGCGGCGAAGCCGAAGTCGCCGGGCAGCCCTTCGGTGATCTCGGTCCACGACTTGCCGGCGTCGTCGGAGCGGTGCATGCCGACATGGTTCTGCTGATACATACGTTGCGGGTCCGACGAGCGGACGAGCTTGTGCACGCAGAAGCCGACGTCGTCGTAGTCGGCAGGCCAGTCGCGCCGCAGGCCCTTGTTGCGCGGCGTCCACGAGGAGCCGCCGTCCTCGGTCTCGAAGGCGCCCACACCCTGGACGACCGCGAAGAAGTTCTCGGAGTCGTCGGGCTCGGTGACGAAGTTCGAGATGCCCAGATGGCCAGGCGGCTGGTTGGCTGGATCATCCCAGGCCTCGCTCCCGTGCTGACCTGAGAGGGTCGACAGCAGCGACCAGTTCTTGCCATTGTCGCGGCTCTCGAAGATGCCCGGCGCCTCGACGCCGACGAGCAAGCGGTCGCCCGCGCGCGCAAGCGTGGAGACCTTGGAAATCTTGCGCCCATCCTCGTCGCCGTAGGTGAGGCCTTCGCTCGACATCTCCCACGTCTCGCCGAGGTCCGCGCTGCGCCAGACGGCGGAGCCGTGCCACTCGCTCGCGGCGGCCGCATAGATGTCGCCGGTGGTCGGGTCGTAGATGGCGTGGTAGACGGGCCATCCTTCGCAGTACGGGCCGCGCAGCGTCCAGTCGCGGCGGTCGTCGCTCTCGAGCACGAACGTGCCCTTTCGGGTAGCGACGGTCAGCATTGTCTTCGGCATCGATTCGCTCCTCAGCGTTCGTAGGACACGTCGAGAGTGTTGCCGATCGGCCACTCTCTTGGGCAGAGACTGCGCGACCGCCCGAAACTCATCGCTTCCCTGGGGCCGGCCGCCGCCGTTGTAAACAACCACGGATCGTGTTTCACTGCGGCTTTGCGGCGCGGAACGCGCCTTCGCCGTTCAGACGCAGTCTCCGCCTCACCAGAAGGGCCTGCCCCGGGGGAGGGGCCATGCAAAAGCGTCGGTTGACGGGGCCTAGTCCAGCGTTCGTCATCTCCGTGATTGCGCTGTTCGTGGCGCTCGGCGGAACAGGCTATGCCGCGATCCACCTGCCGCGGAACAGCGTGGGCACGAAGCAGCTGAAGAAGAACGCCGTGACGTCGACGAAGATCAAGAACAAGGCGGTCACTGCCGCCAAGATCAACACGAACGGACTCACCGTTCCGAGTGCGGTCCACGCCACGAGCGCCGACTCGGCCACACATGCCGCCACCGCGACGAACGCGACGAACGCGACGAACGCGACACACGCAGTCAGCGCGGCCAGCGCTACCAGTGCTACCAGTGCAACAACGGCAAACGCGCCTGGACGGCTGGCGAGCGGGCACACCGAGTACGGCACGATCGGCTCGCAGCCGCCGTCGTCCGGAACCGGTGCTGGGAATGAGATCGGCGACAACGGAGAGCTCCCGTTCTCCGCGCCGGTCGCCCTCGACAACGCACACGTGCAACTCGTCGGCGCCGAAGCCACCGCCGGTCAGTGCCCGGGAACAGCCGACCATCCGGCTGCAGCTCCGGGATATGTGTGCATCTATCCGTATGCGCAACACAACGCCACGCTCAATGACGGGGCCATCTGGTCGAGCCACACCGACTACTACGGGTTCCAGATGTCCTGGAGTTCTGTGTCCGGTGGGCTTTCCTGGGTGTTCGCCAATTGGGCATACACGGCGCCCTGAGCTGATCGATCGACGTGAAGCGCCCGTCAGAGCGCGGGCGCTTCACGTCGGGTGGGCGCCGACAGCAGCTAGTCCGCCATCGGACGCCCAACCTCCAGCAGCGTCTTGAGACCGCTGAGGACGTACATCCAGCCGCCGGCGACGCTCTCCGCCGTCTTCGGTGCGCCCTCGAGCTGGTCGTGCACGACGGTGAGCCGGGTGATGCCACCGTCCTGCGGCTCGATCTCCCAGGTGACGCGGCTCTCCGCCTCCGCCGCCAGATCCGGGTCGTAACCGGCCGTCCAGCCGTGTACGAGCTTGCGCGGGGGATCGGCCTCGAAGACTTCCTCGTCCCACTCGGCACCGCCGACCACGCAGAAGCGGCGGTCGTCGCGCACCTCGATTTGGGCTCCGTAGAAGTACTGCTGGGTGAACTCCGGCTTCGTGATCGCGTCCCAGACCTGCTCGGGGGTGGCGCGGATGAAGACGGAGTAGACCTGCGTCGTCTGTGCAGTCAGTGTGGTCATGCACTGTCCTCCAGTTCGTGCTTGAGATCCGCGAGCGCCGCCACGCGGCGCTCGGTGTACTTGTCGATCCACCTGTCATGGATCAGCCGGATCGGCACCGGGTTCAGGAAGTGGAGCTTCTCCCGGCCCTCCCGGCGGGTGACGACGAGGCCGGCATCCGCGAGCACGCGCAGGTGCTTCATCACGCCGAAGCGGGACATCTCCAGCTCGGACTCGAGCTCCGTGAGCGTGCGGCCGTCGCGCTCGAAGAGTCGGTCGAGGAGGTGACGCCGCGTGGGGTCGGCGAGCGCCTTGAAGACCTGGTCGTCGTCCACGCGGAGATCTTACGTGACCAAAAGGTCACATGTCAATTCGATCTTAGGTGAAGGGCTTCAGGACCATGATCGCCACGATGAGGAGCAACACTCCTTCGTCCACGCGGGCGATCAGCAGTATCCGGCGGATCGCCGCCTGCGTCTCGGCGTCCTCCGCACCCTTGGTCTCGATCAGCTGTCCGATGTGCTTCGCCTGCGGGCCGAGGACCAGGAGACCGGTCAGGAACGTGATCGCATAGCCCACGAGCCCGGCGACGATGAAGGAGGTTCCCCAGCCCCAGTGCAGGTTGATCACCATCGCGACGCCGGCCAGGAGGACGACCAGGCCGACGGGCGCAAAGACCCGCTCGCCGATGAACGCGGCCTGGCGAGCAAGCGTCGCCATCTCGGCCGGATCCTGCTTGCGCTCGGCCCACAGCCCGAGGATCGTCAGTGCCAGCCCGCCGCCGACCCACAGGACGGCGCCCGCAACGTGCACGACCTTGAAGAACGCGTACCAGTGGGACGTGAAGCCGTTCGTGTTGAACACGAAGACGATCACGAGAGCCAGGACCGCGAGCCCGACGACGGCAGTGACGGTGTTCGAGGTGCGCCGGTCGGCGGCCGCCTCGGCGGGATGCGGAGTCTCCATGGGCGCGAGTAAACGCGACCCGGCGGACGACTACAAGCTCCTGGCGGCCTCGATCAACACGTCGAGATCGGGGAGTTCGCTCGGCTCGTAGGCCCACGCGCCGCGGACGGCGCCGTCCACGTCGACGAGGAACGCGCTGCGCCGAGAGACGTCGCGCATCCCGTTGTGCTCGTAGGCGACGCCGAATCCGTGCGTGGCCTCGGCGTTCCAGTCGGAGAGCAGCGGGAAGTCGAGGTCGAGCGCCTGCGTCCAGGCGACGTGCGTGTATGGCGAGTCGCGCGAGATCGCGAACGGCTCGACGCCCGCGTCCTGCAACTCCGCTCTCCTGTCACGCAGGAGCTCGAGCTCGCTCGTTCAGGTCGAGGACCAGTCGAAGAGATAGAAGAGGAGCAGCAACGGACGGTCGTGGAGCAGGTCGCCGATGCTCGCCCGCTCGCGTGGCGTCGTCCAGACGACCGCCTCGAGCGGTGCCTTCTCCCCGACCTCGAGCATCGCCGGATCCTATGCGGCGGCGGCCGGCTCCGGCTCGGGCTCCGGCGCGACCTCCGTGGCGTCGGCGATTTCCCTCGTCACCTCGACGATGTCGCGGTTGGTGTTGAAGATGTGGAGCTGCCGGTCGGCGCCGTTGCCGCGGCGCAGGATCTCGTCGATGCCGGCGAGCTCGTCCTCCGAACCGAGGTCGCGAGCGTGCGGCTGAACCGTCTTCAGCGTCCGCCGGACGAGCGCGGCCACCGGAATCCGGTTGCGGCGCCCGGTGTGGAGATCCATCACTGGCGCCGACAGTCCGTAGCGCGCGGCGAGCCACTTGTTCTCGGTCGTGAGGATCCGGTGGAAGGACGGGATCTCCTCGCCGCGCTCCACCAGCTCTGCGTAGTGCTTGACGAGCGCCTGGCAGTAGGCCGTGATCGCGATCGCATCCTCGAGCCGCGTGACCGCGTCGCAGATACGGATCTCGACCGTGCCGAGTCGCGGGTGGAGCCGGATGTCCCACCAGATGTGCGTGTAGTCCTGGATGCAGCCAGTCTTCTCGAGCTGGTTCACGACCTGCGCGTAGTCGGCGTAGTCGCGGAACCGAGGCGGCGGGCCCGAACGTGGGAAGGCGGCGAAGACCATGTGGCGCGACGAGCGGAGACCGGTCGGCTCACCGCGCCAGAACGGAGAGCTCGCAGACAGGGCGACGAGCTCCGGGAGATGAGCGATCAGCCCGTTGACGACCTGGATCGCCTTCTCTGCATCGTCGACTGCGACGTGGACGTGCATCCCGAAGATCAGCTCGCGCCGCGCGATGTACTGCATCTGGTCGACGAGTGCGCGATAGCGGTCCTTCGCCGTGATCCGCTGCGCCTCGAAGAGCGAGAACGGGTGCGTGCCGGCCGAGCCGACGCGCAGACCTTTGTCGTGCGCGACATCGGTGACGTAGCGGCGGATGCGCAGCAGCTGCAGCTGCACCTCGGCTGGCGTGTGGCAAACCGGCGTCGCGACCTCGAGCACCGACTGCATTAGCTCCGAGTTGATGCGCGGCTCGAGCTCGTGGCCGGCGACCGCGGCGAGCACGGTGTCGATGTGTTGGACGAGGTCGAACGTCTCGCTGTCGAGCAGCATGTACTCCTCCTCGACGCCGAGCGTGTATGGGTCGCTTGCGCCGAAGGCGTGGTCGAGCACACTCCCGCCTGGCGGGAAGTGCGAGCCCTTGCCCGTGATCGACGGCGGAATGAGCGAATCCGTCATGCCGGGACGATATCCCCCGACTTTGCAGGAAGAAAGCGTCGGCCGAGCAGGACAAGTGTTCGCGCCGCGTCGCGCCGCTGTACTGCACGAGCGCGAGCGCGACTCGAGAGGACAACGGCGACGTAGAACCCGGCGAGGATGGCGAGCCTCATTCGGGGAGGAGCGCGTCCGCCTCGATCTCGACCTTCCAGGCCGGATCGAGCAGCCCCTTGATGACCACCATCGCCGAGGCGGGCAGGTGCGGACCGAACACCTCACCGTGCGCCCGGCCGACCGCCTCCCAATCGGCGGCGTCGACGAGGTAGACGCGCGTGCGGACCACGTGCTCGGGCGCGGCGCCGAGCTCGCGAAGCGCATCGACGATGATCGTCAGGCAACGCTTCGCCTGCTCGTATGCGTCGGTGGAATCGATGCCGACGGGAGCGGTTCCGAAGATGTAGACGTGGCGACCGTCGCGCACCGCCCGGGCGTATCCGACCGTGTCCGCGAAAGGCGAGACCGCAGGGACGGTTGCGCGCGCCACCTTCCTAGTATCCCCCGCTGTGGAGGCACTGCGAGCGATCGAAGGCTGGGGCGCAGGCACCGCCGCCGCCGGTGTCGCGCGCGCGGACGGCGTCGTCGCGACCCGCGGGCCGACCGACACCGGGCTGCCGTGGGCTTCGGTGACGAAGGTGCTCACCGGCGTTGCGATCCTCGTTGCACTGGAGGAGGGGACCGTCGACCTCGACGAGCCGGCCGGCCCGCCCGGCGCCACGCTCCGCCACCTGCTCTCGCACGCCTCCGGGCTGCCTGTCGACGGCGAGCAACCGATCACCGAGCCCGGCCGCCGTCGCATCTACTCGAACACCGGTATCGAGCTCGCCGCCCGTCTCCTCGAACAGCGTGCGGAGATGCCCTTCGCCGACTACTTCGCGCACGCGGTCGTCGACCCGCTCGGCCTCTCCGGGCACCTTGCCGGCTCGCCCGCCCACGGTTACAGCGGCCCGCTCGAGGACCTCCTCGCGCTCGGTCGCGAGCTGCTGCGCCCGACCCTGGTGGCGCCCGAGACGCTGGCCGAGGCGACGACCGTCCAGTTTCCCGGCCTCGTCGGCGTCCTGCCGGGGCTCGGCCGAATGGAGCCGAACGACTGGGGCCTCACGTTCGAGCTACGGGATGCCAAGTCGCCGCACTGGACCGGCACACGCAACTCCGAGCAGACCTTCGGCCACTTCGGCGCGACCGGCACGTTCCTCTGGGTCGATCCCGAAGCAGGAGCCGCATGCGGCGCGCTCACCGACCGGCGGTTCGGCGACTGGGCGAAGGAGGCGTGGCCTCCGTTCAGCGACGCCGTGCTTGCCGAGCTCTCCGGCTAGTCGTCGGCGAAGAGCGGCCGCAGCAGCTCGTCGAACGTCGCGCGGTCGCAGCTTGCGACGACCGCGGGAGTCATTGCGGACACGGTCGCCGTTCGGGGAATGTCCATCGCGGGCGCGACCTCGCCAAAGTAGTCGCCTGGCCGGAGCACGCTGCGCGCTCCCAAGTCCCGCTGGCTGACCGCGAGGACACCCGAGAGGAGGACGTAGAAGCGGTCGTCGCACTCGCCTTCGCGGATGAGAACAGTGCCGGGCGCGACCTCGTTTCGCTCCATACGCTCGCCGAGCTTCGCGAGCGTTTGTCCGGGTAACCCGGCGAGCAGTGCGATCCGGGCGAGCTCGTGCTGGGTGGCGGAACGCCGTGGCGAAGCTATCTCCTCTCCTCAACCCGGTTAGGTCCATCCGTCCGCGAAGTTGAGCCGAACGGCCCATAGCCATTGCCGGGGTTCGTGTCGATCATGCCCTCAATGAGCGAGCGAGGGTTGCACCGGATCGAGGACGACATCGCTGAGACCTGGCTGGAGGACTGGGCTGGTGCCGGTCTGGGAGAGCTCGAGGCCTATCTCGCCAAGCATGCCGACTTCATCCGCTTCGTCGAGGGTCGCGATGCGGCCCAGACGGCTGACTAGTTCGCTGACTTCCTGAGGGCAGTGGAGAGCGCGGCCGAAAGCCGCGCTCTCTTAGCTTTCGAAGCCGAGCTGGCGCTCCAGCATGCCCTTCGGCATCGCGCCGACGGCGGAGGCCTTCGGAGCGCCGCCCTCGAAGAGCATCATGTTCGGGATCGACTGGATCCCGTAACGCATCGCGAGATCCTGGTTCTCGTCGATGTTCACCTTGACGAGCTTCAGGTCGCGCTCGTCGGCGATCCGCTCGAGGACCGGCGCGACCGCGTGACACGGCCCGCACCACTCGGCCCAGAAGTCCACGAGCACGGGCTTGTCCGCCTGGAGGACCTCGGTCTCGAACGTGGAGTCGGTTACGTCGCTTGCCATCGTTTCCTTTCCGTGTTCCGTCTGAGAGGAAGGGGGTTCTACCCAGCCTCCCAATGGTAGGAACGCCTGAGCCTAGACTTGGCTTCCCGATGCCGGAGCCAATCTTCCAACCTCTGCCGGACAAACCCGATCATCCTCGCCTCGAGGAAGAGATGCTCGCGCGGTGGGATGCCGAGGGCACTTTCGACAAGGTCCGTGAGTTGAACCGAGGCGGGCCGACGTTCTCCTTCGTCGACGGTCCGGTCACGGCGAATCGGTTTTCGCTCGGTGTGCACACGGCGTGGGGGCGGACACTGAAGGACGTCTTCCAGCGGTACAAGGCGTTGCGCGGCTTCGACCAGCGCTACCAGAACGGCTTCGACTCGCAGGGACTCTGGATCGAGGTGGGTGTCGAGCGCGAGCTCGGTCTCAACTCGAAGCGCGAGATCGAGGAGTTCGGCCTCGAGGAGTTCGCGCGCCGCTGCCGCGAGGTCGTCGTCCGTTCCTCCGAGGCGCTGATCCGGGGCTCTGTCCGGCTCGGCCAGTGGATGGACTGGGGTAACGACTACTTCACCTTCAGCGACACGAACATCGAGTACGTCTGGCGGATGCTGAAGTCGGTGCACGAGCGGGACTGGCTCTACCTCGGCCATCGCTCTACCGAATGGTGTCCGCGCTGCGGTACCTCGATCTCCCAGCACGAGCTGATCGGGTCGTACGTCGATCGGGCCGACCCGTCCCTGTACGTCCGGCTCCCGCTGCTCGACCGCCCCGGCGAGTACCTCGTCGTCTGGACGACGACTCCATGGACGCTGCCGGCAAACGTCGCGGCCGCGGTCAATCCGGAGGCGGATTACGGCCGCCGGAAGAACGGCGAGTGGGTTGCGGCCGCGCGCTATCCGGACGAGGAGCTCGAAGACCGGCGGCCGGGCGCGGACCTCGTCGGCTGGAGCTACCGCGGGCCCTTCGACGACCTGTCGGATGTCGACCACCGGGTCATTCCCTGGGACGAGGTCTCGATGGACGACGGCACCGGCATCGTCCACATCGCGCCCGGCTGCGGAACCGAGGACTTCGAGCTCGCGCAGGTGCACGGGCTCGAAGTGATTCAGCCGGTAGACGAGTCGGGCCGCTTCTACGACAACTTCGGCTGGCTGCACGGGCTCTCGACCACCGAGGCGGCCGAGCAGATCATCGGCAACCTCGAAGAGAAGGGCGCGCTGGTCGAGGCCGGGCTACACGAGCACCGGTATCCCGAGTGCTGGCGTTGCCACACGCCCCTGATCTTCCGGATCGCAGACGACTGGTTCATCTCGGTGCGTGTGCTGCGGCAGCAGATGCTCGACGCGAACGCGACGGTCGAGTGGACGCCGGAGTACATGGGGAAGCGAATGGACGACTGGCTCCGCAACATGGGTGACTGGAACATCTCCCGTCGCCGCTACTACGGGCTGCCGTTGCCGTTGTATCCCTGCGCCTGCGGGCATCTCAACGTGATCGGCTCGCGCGCCGAGCTCGAGGAACGCGCCGTCTCCGGACTCGAGCAGCTGGAGGAGTTGCGGCGGCCGTGGATCGACCGCGTGCCGGTGACCTGCGCGGCGTGCGGCGAGCCGGTCGAGCGCATCAAGGAAGTCGGCGACGTCTGGCTCGACGCGGGAATCGTCCCGTTCTCGACGCTCGGCTGGCAGAACGACGAGTGGGTGCCGCAGGGCTACGCAACGGGAGCGGCCAACGGGCTGACGACGGCCGACCTGCCCGATCACGCCTACTGGGGGCAGTGGTTTCCTGCGGACTGGGTGAGCGAGATGCGTGAGCAGATCCGCCTCTGGTTCTACTCGCAGCTCTTCATGTCCGTCGTCCTCACGGGCGGCGCTCCGTTCAGGCGCGTCCTCGGCTACGAGAAGATGCTCGACGAGAGCGGCCGAGAGATGCACGCTTCGTGGGGCAACACGATTCCGGCCGAAGAGGCGTTCGAGCGGATGGGGGCGGACGTGATGCGGTGGCAGTTCGCCGCCCAGCCGCCGGATCGCAATCTCCTGTTCGGGTACGGCCCGGCCGAAGAGGTGAAGCGCAGGCTCCTCACGTTCTGGCACTCCGTCAAGTTCTTCGTCGACTACGCCAATGTCGCCGGCTTCACACCGGTCTGGGAGAGCCTCGAACCGGACGCCGTCGAACCGCTCGACCGCTGGCTCGTGGAGCGGTCGCACGCCTTCGTCGCGGACGTGACCGCCGGCTACGAGCGCTGGCTGTCGCCGGACGTGATGCGCGACTTCGAGGCGTACCTCGACGATCTCTCGAACTGGTACATCCGCCGCTCACGACGCCGGTTCTGGGACGGCGACGAGGCCGCGCTGCGGACGCTCTGGTACGCGCTCGTGCAGACGCTCCGGGTTCTCGCGCCGATCCTCCCGTTCCTGACCGATCACCTCTGGCGCACCCTCGTCCTCGACGGGCCGGAGTCGGTGCATCTCGCCGGCTGGCCGGAGGTAGCCGAGCCGGACCGGGCTCTCCTCGGCGAGATCGCCGTCGTGCGGAGGGTCGTGGAACTTGGCCGTCAGGCGCGCTCGACCTCGGGCATCAAGCTGAGGCAGCCGCTGCGCCGGCTGGTCGTCGAGGGCGCGAGCCTCGACGGCCATGTGGAAGAGGTCGCGGACGAGCTGCGCGTGAAGAACGTCGAGCTTAGGCCGGTCGAGGCGGTCGAGCTCCGGGTAAAGCCGAACCTGCCGGTGCTCGGCCCGAAGCTCGGCAAAGAGCTCGGCACCGTGCGCGTTGCCCTCGCGGCAGGCGAGTTCGAGGAGCTGGGAGACGGACGCTTCCGCGCGGCCGGACGCGAGCTGGAGCCGGACGAGGTGCTCGTCGAGCGAGGTGGGCGCGAGGGCTGGGCGGTCGCATCCGGCGACGGCGTCACGGTTGCGCTCGACCTCGGCCTTGATGACGAGCTCGTGCTCGAGGGCGAGGCGTACGAGCTCATCCACCTCGTCAACTCGCTACGCAAGGAGCGGGGCTTCGAGTTGACGGACCGGATCACGCTCACCATGCCCGAGAAGCAGCGCGAGCTCGCCGACCGTCATGGCGATTGGATCTCGCGCGAAGTCCTCGCGACCGACCTCGGCGTTGCGGGCGACGAGCTGAAGCTCGAGAAGTCCTAAGCCGCGGCGCGCTCTGCTCTGCGCAGCTCGACCGGCAGCTTGAAGCTCACGTCCTCGTGCACGGGCTTCTGCTCGCTCACCTCGACGCCGCGGGCACTGAACCACGCGCGAATCTCCGCGACGAGCCGCTCGGGCGCGGAGGCGCCCGAAGTGAGACCGACGGTCTCGCAATCGTCGAGCCAGCTCTCGTCGATGCCTCGCAGGTCGTCGACGAGGTGAGCCGGAGTCCCTTCGGCCCGGGCGACGTCGACGAGCCGCTGGGAGTTCGAGGAGTTGGGCGAGCCAATGACGAGGAGCAGGTCGATCTCGCGCAAGAGCTCCTTCACGGCCCACTGGCGATTCGAGGTCGCGTAGCAGATGTCCTCACGAGCAGGCCCCTCGATCTGTGGGAATCGACGGCGTAGAACCGCGACGATCTCACCGGTCTCGTCGACCGAGAGCGTCGTCTGGGTGAGGTACGCCAGCGGCCGGCCGTCCGGCAGCGAGACGTGCTCGGCGTCCTCCGCCGACTGGACGAGGACGATGGCGTCGGGTGCCTCGCCGAGCGTGCCTTCGACCTCCTCGTGCCCCGCATGCCCGATGAGGACGAGGGCGTAGCCGGCGTCGGCGTAGCGGCGGGCCTGCGCGTGCACCTTCGTCACGAGCGGGCAGGTCGCGTCGATCGTGGTCAGGCTCAGCTCCTTCGCCTCGTGCCGCACCGCCGGGGCGATGCCGTGCGCGGAGAAGACGACCGTTGCGCCCTCCGGCACATCGGTGAGCGCGTCGACGAACACGGCTCCGCGCGAACGCAGGTCCTCGACGACGTGCGAGTTGTGGACGATCTGCTTGCGGACGTAGACGGGTCGTCCGTAGTGCGCAAGCGCCCGTTCCACCGTCTCGACCGCCCGTTCGACCCCCGCGCAGTAGCCGCGCGGCGAGGCGAGGAGAAGGCGTTTCACCACGGCCCGGGCACGATAGCCGTGGAACGGTTAGGAGGGAGTGAGAAGAATCGCGCGACCCGACCTTTCCCCGCTCGCGACGACGCTTTTTCTGAGTTGCAAAGATGGGCCGTACGGCCCATTGTCCGTCTCGCAAACGGTCTCTACGCTCCCAGGCACTGGGCGATGCGAACCGCGACGTCTCAAGACGTCTTGCGGGGAGCAATCGGGAGAGCCCGCCGCACCGACCCCCCGAGCGGCGGGCTTTTCCATGTCTGGGCTCCGCTCCGTACAATCTGCGAGCCCGGTGCTGATCCCGAATGAACTCCCGACCGTTCGCGCGCTCGGCCGCGCCGCGGCCGCCGTACTGCTCCTGCCTGCCGTTTTGCGCCGGGGGACCGGGCAAGATCGGCGGACCGGCGCGACGAGGGAGTTGGAGAGCGTCAGCCGCGTCGCCGACGAGCTCGCCCGGGCCGCAGACGTCGAAGGCGTGGCCCGCACGCTGCTCGACGAGCTTGCGGAGCTCTTCGACGTCGGTTTCGCCGCCCTGACCTTCGTCTCCGACGACGCGCGCGAAGCCTCCGGCTTTCTCGCGCGTTCGGCCGGGGAGGACGTGGACTGGTGGCGGGACTTGCGTCTCGACCTCGGGCGCGAGCCGTCGGGAATCGCAAGCGCGGTGTTCGAGGCGACGGCGATGACCGTCTACGACACTGCGACGTCCGGCGTGGTCAGCCGCCGGCTGTCCGAGGCGGTCGGAGCGAAGAGCGCCGCGTTCGTCCCGCTGCTCGTGGAGGAGCGCGTGACCGCCGTGATCTCGGTCGCGACCCTCGACGAGCCCCGGGTGTTCTCCAACGAGGACCTCGCGGTGATGCAGACGCTTGCCGCCGAGGCGGCCGTCGCGCTCGAACGGCTGCGCGCGGGGATCGCGCTCGAAGAGGCGCTACAGCGGAACGAGGAGCAGCTCGCGCAGCAGGGTGCCTTGCTCCGCGCGGCGCATGTGCTCAGCAGCGAGCTGGACCTGCCGGTCGTCCTGCAGCGGCTGGCCGACCAGCTCGCACAGCTTCTCGACGCGGACGCGGCAGACTGCTATCTCCTCGACCGCGAGCGCGGGGTCTTCCGCTGCGTCGCGCTGCACGGCTTCGACAGCTCGCTGCTCGGTTTCGAGTTCCCGCTCGACCAGGGCCTGGCCGGAGCCGCCGTCCGCGAGGGACGGCCGCTGATCGAGAGCGCGTACGGCGAGATTCTCGCGCCGGTTCCGCACTCCGCCTACGACGGCTTCACGGACGTGGTCGCCGCGCCCATGTTCTGGAGTGACGAGGTGCGCGGCGTGCTCGGCGTCGGCCGGCGGGAGGGGCGGCAGTTCGCCGAGCAGGACGCGAACATCCTCGAGGCCTTTGCGGGCCTCGCCTCCCTTGCACTGCGGAACGCCGAGATGTTCACCCAGAGTGCACGCCAGGCGCGGATCCAGCGGGGCTTCTACCGCATCGCGTCGGTGCTCGGGCAGTCGCTGTCCCGCGCGGCGACGCTCGAGGCGATCGCCGAGGCTGCGGCGGAGGCGGTCGGTGGAAGCTCGGCGGCCGTGCTCGTGCCCTCGGGCGGCCGACTCGAGGCGGTGGGGACATACGAGCTTCCGGCCGACCTTCGGGAGATCCTCGACGAGCGCGCGTGGGGCCGCGAGAGCCCGCTCTTCCGGGCTGCCGCCGAGGGGCGAATCATCGTCTCGTCGTCCATCGCGGATGACGACCGGGTGCTGCCCGATCTGAGAGCGACCGCTGCGACGAACCGGTATCTCTCGCTGCTCTCCGTGCCGGTGGACGCGCCGCGCGATGCGGGCCGGGGCCTCGTCCTCATCTTCTTCTCCGACCACCGCTCCTTCGGCGACGACGACCTCGAACTTGCGCGCCACCTGGCCGACGCCACCCGCGGCGCGCTCGAGCGCAGCGAGTTGTTCGAGGCCGAACGCGGAGCGCGTGCCCTCGCACAGCAGCTGACGCGCACGGGCCGGCTGCTCACGAGCGAGCTCGATCCGGCGGCTGTTCTCGACGAAGTCGTGCAACAGGCGCCGGCGCTCGTCAACGCCGAGGCCGGAGCCTTCCGGCTGCTCGACGGAGAGGAACTCGTCGTCACGGCGGCCGATGGGGAGGGCGCGGAGGCCGCGCTCGGCTCGCGGAGTCCGGCCGGCGGCTGGCTCTCTGGCGACGTCCTCCAGTCGGGGGCACCCGTCGCGCTTGTGCGGGCAGGCGACGACGAGCACCTCCGCGGCCTCGATCCGATGCTTCAGGCCGGGCACTCCGCCTTCCTCGGTGTCCCCGTGGGCGGTGCGGAGGGAGCCACGCTCGGCGTCCTCGCCGTCTACGCGTCTGCGCCGCGCGAGTGGCGAGAGGAGGAGATCGAGGCGTTGCTTGCCGTGGCTGCGAGCACGTCGGCCGCGCTCTCGAATGCCGAGCTCTACCAACGCGTCGCGCTCGAGCGAGAGCGTTCGGTCGCCATCCTCGCCAACATCGCGGAGGGGATCGTGGCCGTCGATCGCGACGGCAAGGTCGTCCTCTGGAACAGCGCTGCGGAAGGAATCACCGGTGTTCCCGCCGCCGTCGCTCTCGGTCGTGCGCCCATCGACGTCTTGCAGCGAAGCCTCGAGTCCACCGACGAGGGAGCGCGCGGCGAGCGGCTCGTTCCGATCATGCGCGGGCGCGAGGAGGTCTGGCTTTCGGTGACCGAGGCGGTGATGCGGGATCCGCTCGGCGCGGTCGCGGGCCGCATCTTCGCCTTCCGCGACATCTCGGGCGACCGGCTGGTGGAGCAGGTCAAATCCGATTTCGTGACGACGGTCTCGCACGAGCTCCGCACGCCGCTCACGTCGATCTATGGCTTCGCCGAGACGCTCCTCCGCCAGGACGTCATGTTCGGTGAAGAGGAGCGGCAGACGTTCCTTCGCTACATCGCCTCCGAGTCGCAGCGGCTGACGTCCATCGTCGACACGCTCCTCAACGTCGCCCGCCTCGACACGGGCGACCTCCGGGTCAACCTTGCCGAGACCGATGTCCGCGACGTGGTCGGTCAGGTGCTCGAGACCGCCTCCAGGGTGGAGGTCAATGGCCACCGCTTCGTCGTCGAGCTGCCCGAGGAGCCTCTCGCCGCGCAGGCGGATCCCGAGAAGCTGCGCCAGGTGTGTTCCATCCTGGTGGAGAACGCCCTGCGCTACTCGCCGGACGGTGGCACGGTGACCGTCGGCGCCACGCGACGCCAGGAGCTGGTCGAGGTGAGCATCTCGGACGAAGGGATCGGTATCCCGCAGTCGGACCAGGAGCAGATCTTCCGCAAGTTCTATCGCGGTGCCGACGCCGAGTTGCGCGCCGGCGCCGGCGGGACCGGGCTGGGACTGTTCATCGCCCGCGGCCTCGTGACCGCCATGGGCGGCCGGATCTGGGTGTCGTCGCAGGAGGGCGAGGGCTCTCGCTTCGCATTTGAGCTTCCCGCCGTCGCTGCCGATTCTGTCGGGAGCCGAGAGGAGACAGTATGAGCGGCGACATGGATGGGTATACGCGGCCGGTGCCGGACAGTGGCGAGGTGCGGGTGCTGGTGATCGACGACGAGGCGCCGATCCGGCTGCTCTGCCGCGTCAACCTCGAGGCCGAGGGGATCTCCGTGCTCGAAGCCGCGGACGGCACGACGGGGCTCGGCATCGCGCGGGACGAGCAGCCCGACGTCGTGCTTCTCGACGTGATGATGCCCGGCCTCGACGGCTGGCGGGTCGCTGAGGAGCTGCTGGAGGACGACCGCACGAGCGCGATCCCGATCATCTTTCTCACGGCACGCGCGGAGTTTCGCGACCGCGCCCGCGGGCTCGACATCGGTGGCGTCGACTACGTGACCAAGCCCTTCAACCCGCTCGAGCTCGCCTCGCTCGTACGCAGCCTGCTCGATCGCATCGAGCGCGGTGAGCGCGACGAGCTGCGCGGCGAGAAGCTCGCCGAGCTGCGCACGCTGATCGAGTCCGAGTAGCAGCGCGGCGACCGTAGACTGCGTTTCCGTCGGGGCGTAGCTCAGCCTGGTCAGAGCGCCCGGTTTGGGGCCGGGAGGCCGGCAGTTCGAATCTGCCCGCCCCGATCTCCGCAACCCGATTGCAGCCGCCTCCGTTGAGGTCCCATGCGGGCACCGGAGCAACGGGCCGCCGCGCCGCCGGCAGAGGACGCGGAGCGGCCGCAACCCGACGAGGCGCCGCTCGAGGAGCACGCCGGGCGCGAGCCGATGCCTCAGCCGGAGCGTGACGAACCACGGCTCCACGATCCGGGACTCCGCGACCTTTCGTTTCGTGACTGGCGGGCGATCCTCGTCCGCGCTTTCAAGGAGTTCCGCGAGGACAACGGGACGATGCTCGCCTCCGCGCTCGCGTACTCGACGTTCTTTGCGATCCCCGCCGTCCTGCTCATGGTGGTCGGCGTCTTCACTCTTGTCGCCGGACCGCAGACGATCTCGTCCCTGATGGCGCACTTCTCCCAGGTGATGCCGGCACAGGCGACGAGCCTGCTCGGAGGGAGCCTGCAGCGCCTCGACCAGCATCCGGCGACCGGGCTGGCGATGGTGATCGTCGGCTTCGTGCTCGCGCTCTGGGCGACGACCGGCGCGATGACGACGTACATGACGGCGCTCAACCTCGCGTACGGGCGGAAGGACGGACGCTCGTTCATCCG